>Ga0194116_10000155_pt1 | contig 137904 bp, 150 predicted proteins | sample TA2MahsurfametaG_4_FD_148617 | JGI IMG/M metagenome (GOLD analysis project Ga0194116, IMG submission 148617) | Freshwater microbial communities from Lake Tanganyika, Tanzania - TA2015008 Mahale S9 surface | ecosystem: Environmental > Aquatic > Freshwater > Lake | place: Tanzania: Lake...
AGCTGTGGGCGATTGCCTTGGCCGTGAGCGATTTGCCGGTGCCCTGGGGCCCCACCAGCAACACTCCCCGCGGCAGCGGCAGGCCGTAGCGACGGGCCTCATCGCTGAAGGCCATGTGGCGCTGCTCCAGCCACTGCTTGAGGGCGTCGAGGCCGCCGATGTCGGCGGGTGTGGCCTCGGTGGGGCAATACTCCAGCAGCTCGCTGCGGGCAATGGCCTGCCGTTTTTCCTCCAGCACCTCCTCCAGATCCGCCAACCCCAGTTGGCCGCGGCTGGCCAGCCCCCGGGCTGCCACCTGGCGGATCCGTTGCTCGCTCAGGCCGCTGCAGCTGTGGCTGAGTTGCTCGAGCAACTCGCGATCGAGGGTCTGACCGCAGGCCTGGGCGATACTGCGCAGCAGCCCCTCAATCTCCTGCTGATCCGGCAGGGGCAGATCCAGCAGGGTGATGCATTCCTCCAGATCGTGGGGCAGCTGCCATTCGGCGGCTGTGATCACCACGGTGTGGGGCTGCTGGCGCAGGCTGGTGGCCAGGTTGCGCAGCTTGCGGCAGATGCTGGCGTCGTCGCTGTAGCGGTGGAAGTCGTGCAGCACAAGCAGTGCAGGTTGCTCCGCGGACAGCGCCGCGAGGCTGTCGAGGGCGGCCAGGGGGTTGCGGGCGGCTTCGCCGTCGCGGCCTGGCCAGCCGTAGAGGCCGCTGATGAAATCCCAGCGGGCCAAGGCCCGTTGCCCCAGTCGGCGGGCGGCAGCGGCCAGCAGGCTGGCGATGCGCTCCTCCTCCTGGCTGCGGATCCAGAGGATGGGGGTTCGCGCCCGGATCAGCAGATCGAGGTGGTCGGCCCAGGCCTGGCTCATGGCTGCAGCTTCTTGAGAGCCGCCCAGCGCGGATCGATCGGTTCGGTTGGTGCAGGCGCGCCCAGCAGCTCCGGGCCAGGGCAATCGCTGCCGCAGCGGTTCACCAGCGGTAGCTGCAGGCTCAGCTGCTCAAACACCCAGTGTTCGGGATCGAAGCTGCCGCTGGGATCGATGCTTTCGGTGAGGGCATCGGGGTCGAGCTCCAACACCTCGCTGCCGCCCTCGAGCACCGCATCGGCATCGATGCCTTGCAGCCGCGCCTGGTCGCCGAGCCAGACCACCTCATGGTGCTGAAAGCTCAGTGGGTGGTTGAAGTGCTGCAGGCAGCGATCGCAGCGCAGGGTGATGATCGTGCTCGCCTGGCCGCTCACCTCGAGGATGTTGCCCCGGTGAACCGCCGTGAGCTCACCCCGCACCGGCGTGAGGCTGTCGAGCTCGCTGAGCAGCTGATTCACCTGCCAGTGGCGGCCATCCGCCAGGGGGCGCAGCTCCTGCAGCGGCACCGGCTGCAGGGGATCACCCGCCGGTTGCGCTGCGCTCATCGGCTCACTTCTTGCCCTTGGGCTCGAAGGGAAGCCGCTCACTGCCGCTCACCGTGGCGGTGACGGTTTTGGCATCAGCGGCCAGCTGTTGATCAAGGATCGCCTGCAGGTTGTCGGGCAGGGCCTCGCGGGTGAGCAGGAAGGTTTGTGTGGCCTGGAAGATGTTGGCCACCACCATGTAGAGCAACACGCCCGCCGGCAGCGGGAAGAACAGGAACATGCCGGTGATCATCACGGGCGTGATCTTGTTGGCCGTGGCCTGCTGTGGGTTGGCGGGCATGCCCATGCCCGAGAGGATTTGGCTCACGAACAGGCTGGCGCCGAAGGCGGCCACCAGGATGGCGATGTCCCAGTTGATGGCGCCATCGGTGTAAAAGCCCACCTGGCCCAGGGCCTTGATGAACAGGAAGCCGCTGCGGGCGGCCAGGCCGGGGATCTTGGCTTCCACCGTCACATCGCCGGGGGCGATGGCGTGAATGGTGCCGTTCTGATCCACGCTCACCAGGCCTTCACCCTTGGTGACGCTCCAGGTGGGGGTGAAGGCGCTGCCGTTCTCCACGCCGCTGAGCACCGAGGCAAAGCTGGAGCCCTCTTTGGTGTGCAGGCTCACGGTTTCGGTATCGCCCACGCCCAGCTTGGTGCCCTTCTCGAGGCTGGCCACCACCGGAACGTGGTTGGTGGCTGTCACGAAGATCGAGTGGCTGGGGCTGTTGAACGGCTTGGGCTCAACGGCTGCGATCTGCTCAGCCGGCAGCACCTTCAGGTTGAGGGTGTAGGGCACATCGGCGAACGGTGATCCGCGCAGGGTGGCGAACAGCGCGAACAGGATTGGCATCTGCACCAGCAGCGGCAGGCAACCCGAGAGGGGGCTGCCGAACTCCTTCATCAGTGACCCCAGCTCCTCCTGCTGCTTCTGGGGGTTGTTGGCGTATTTGGCCTTGATCTCGGCCTGCCGCTTCTGCATCACGGGCTGGGCGATGCGCATGCGACGGGCGCTGCGGATGGAGCCGGCACTGAGGGGGAACAGCGCCAGGCGGATCACCACCGTGAGGGCAATGATCGCCAAGCCGTAGCTCGGCACCAATCCGTAGAAGAAGTCGAGGATCGGCAGCAGCAGGTTGTCGGAGATGTAGCCGATCACGGCGTGTGCAGGTCCGGGAAGGTGGGAAGTGGAGTCAGTGTGTCAGGCGGAAGGCTCAAGCCGCCGCGTTGGTGTTGAAGCCGGTTTTGGCGCTGGCCTTGGCGGCCGGGCTGGCCGCCATGCGGGCCTCGATGTAGGTCTGGGCCTCTTTGTAGCGGGGGACGGCGCGCATCTCGAGCTTCATGCCGTCGTTGAGCACCAGCACCATGTCGCCCCAGAAGCCAAAGCCCCTGCCCACGGAGCGCACCTCGCGGATCTGGCTGTAGACCACTTGGCTACGGTCGCGGCCGAGCCAGCCACCACTCACCTCCACGCGCCGGCTGGTGATGCGGAAGCGCAGCCAGAGGGCGCGCACCAGCGCTCCCACGGCAAAGGGAATGCCAATCAGGGTGAGGCCGAACAGCAGGTTGGTGATCAGGTCGCCCTTGGCTGGCCCGCCTGCATAGAACACGTCTTCGTTGATGCTGGCTCCGGGGGCCACCGGAGGCGTCTGGGGCGTGCCTGTCATGGCCGTAGACCTGCCTTCGCAAGGAGTTGGGAACATTCTCCCAGCAAAGCCTCATCGCTGGCTTCGGCGCTGCCGGGTTTGAGGGAGATCAGCAGCCAGCGGCCGCAGGCCTGATCGGGCAGGGCCCGCACGGTGGCCGTGAGATGGCTGTGCAGCAGGCGCCGCAGTTGATTGCGCCGCACCGAGCGTTTGCTCACCTTGCTGCTCACTACCACCCCCATCCGGCAGCTGCTGGGGGTGCGATCGCGGGGATCAGCCTTGAGCAGCTCCGGCTGGGCCGCCATCGCCCGCAGCACCATCAGCGCACCGTGCTGCCGCTGCCCTTTCTGATAGAGCCGATCAAACACAAAGCGCCCCCGCAGCCTGTGTTCCCGGGGCAAAACCATGGGACGTCAGGATGCGGGGGCGCTGGGGATGTCTGGTGAGACGGCGATCAGACCGCCAGGCGGGCGCGACCGCGCTTGCGGCGGGTGCGGATCACGCGGCGGCCAGTGTGGCTGCGCATGCGAACACGGAAACCCGAGACGCGCTTGCGCTTGCGGCTGGTTCCTTCAAGGGTGCGCTTGGTCATGGCTCCGGCTCGGCTGCGCCTTCAACGTCGATCGCCCAACCTACCAGCCCGCCTTGGCTGGGCCATTTATGGGTCGACCTGAATCAACCAACTGCCCAGGTAACCTGACACTGGGACGTCGCCCGGTGCCTGGGCGAGGGCGTTGAACTGATACATACCCATATCGAATGGGTTGAAAAGGTTGATGTAAACACCAATCGTTTTGCCTGTTGGCACTGGGGTGGCGGGAAAGATTTCAATCGCGCTCCCGTCACTAGCTACCTCAACAGCACTTGGGATGTCTTGCTCGCAGTGAGTTCGCGAAAGCATGCCACCCTCCTTCATGTAGCAGAGCTTGACGAACTTGGGGTCGATCTTCGTGTCGAAGCTCTTAGGGATGGCCACGGTGAGCTTGAGGATGGCCGTGTTGCGGTCTTTGGGTTTGAGAACTAGGTAGTACTCCGAACGCTTCAGCCGCTTGGTGTCGGTCATGAAGTAGTAGAGCTTGCGGTAGTCCTTGCTGGCATCCCAGCGGAACTCCACCAGTCCCGGAGTGCCTTGTGCATGAACTGGCGTGCTTGGAGCCAGGAGAGCTGAGGCGCTAGCGAAGCACAGGGCGCTTGCCAGGGCTGTGGCTGCGGTGGAGCGAAAACCTGCCATGGATGCTTACGTGCCAAGAAGCGGTCAGGCACCATTCTTGGCAGGCCAGCTTGGCTCAAGCGCGTTGCAGGGTGCCGGCGCCGAAGTTGGAATAGATAGCCAGCTGCGACTCAGCCCGCCAGATCCGGGCGCAGTCGCGCTGCCTCGCGCAGATAGGCATGGCGCACCGGCTGGTCGGCAGCGAACCAGGCGTGGGCCAGCAGGCGGATGCAGCGCGGCAGATCACCGGCCACCGCCATCTGCTGGCAATCCAGGAGGGCCACCGCATCCCAGCCGCTGCGGCGCCGGGCGATAGCGGCCGGGAAGCAGGCATCCAGATCCGCCGTCACCGAGAAGGTGACGGAGAGCAGCTGACTGCCCTCCAGGCCGTTGCGCTCCACCAAGGCATCGAGCAGTTCCGCGACGGCTTCTGTGATGGCGGCGGTGTTGTTGGCGCTGGCGGTGGTGGCGCCGCGGAGGGCGCGCAGCTGGGGTGCGCTCATGGCCGGTGCAGCCAGAGGGGCTGCCCGCTCCAGGCCAGTTCCTGGTGCAGGGCGTCACTGAGTCGACCCAGCAGGTTGCGACCGGGGATCAGGCCTCCCAGGCGTTTGTTGGGTTGACCGAAGTTGATCGGGCGGGTCTTCTCCACATCGAGCTCGGCCAGTTCGCAGGCCAGCCGCCGGGCGGCCTCCTCGTCGCCGAGTTGATCCACGAGGCCGAGCTCCAGGGCCTGGGCACCGCTGAACACGCGGCCATCGGCAAAGGTGCGCACTACCGCCTCCTCCAGCCCCCGGCCTGTGGCCACGGCTGCCACGAACTGGCCGTAGCTGGAATCAATCAGCTCCTGCAGCAGCTGACGTTCCGCCCCTGTGAGGGCGCGATCCGGCGAGAGGATGTCCTTATACAAACCGCTCTTCACGGTTTCGAACTGGATGCCGATGCGCTCCAGCAGCCGCGAGAGGTTGTTGCCCCGCAGGATCACGCCGATTGAACCGGTGATCGATCCGGCATTGGCCACAATTTTTTCGGCCGCCACCCCCACATACACGCCGCCTGAGGCGGAGATGTTGCCGAAGCTGGCCACCACCCGGCAGCCCTTGGCGCGCAGGCGTCCGATCGCGGCGTGGATCTCCTGGCTGTCGCCCACCGTGCCGCCGGGGCTGTCGATGCGGAGCAGCAGCGCTGGAAACTCCCGCTGCTCCACCTCCCGCAGGGCCTTGAGCACCCGCTCACGCGTGCCGGAGGCGATCGCCCCTTCGATGGCGATACGCGCCAGTTTGCGGCGGGATTTGCGGCGCCAGGGCCAGACCATTGCAGCGGTGTGCAGTGGCTGGATCTTAAAAAGGAGCCTGTCGGCCGCTTGTGCTGGTGAAGGTGCGCTGGCTGCTGATGGTGCTGCCCTTCGCGCTGTGGGGAACGGCGATGGCGGCGATGAAGCCGTTGCTCGAGGCGGCAGGGCCGTTGACCCTGGCCTGGCTGCGGTTGTTGCCCGCGGGGGTGCTGCTGCTGGTTGCGGCGCAGATCTGGCGCGGTGGCTGGGGGGTAGACCGGCGCGACTGGGGCTGGCTGGCGGCGTTTGCCCTGGTGGATGCCGCGCTGTTTCAGGGGTTGCTGGCCCGTGGCCTGGTGGGCACCGGCGCTGGCCTGGGGTCGGTGTTGATCGATTCGCAGCCGCTGCTGGTGGCACTGCTGGCCCGCGGCCTGTTCGGTGATGCGATCAACCCGGTGGGCTGGTTGGGGCTGCTGGTGGGGTTGCTGGGGATTCTTTGCCTGGGGCTGCCGGCGCCGCTGCTGCGCCACTGGTGGCTGATGGGGCCGGAAGCGTTGGGGGAAGCCGCCTGGAGCCATGGGGAGCTGTGGATGCTCGGGGCGGCCCTAGCCATGGCCGTGGGCACGGTGATCAGCCGCTACGCCTGTCGCCATAGCGATGCACTGGCCGTAACGGGCTGGCACATGCTGCTCGGTGCCCTGCCGCTGCTGGCTGGTTCGGTGTTGCTGCCCGCCATTCGGGTCGACGCTCCATCCTTTTGGCCCCACTGGAGTGCCTTGCAGTGGGGCTTGATGGCTTACTCGGCGTTGTTTGGCAGTGCGGTGGCCTACGGCCTGTTCTTCTGGTTCGCCAACCACGGCGATCTCACCAGCTTCACCTCGCTCACCTTTCTCACGCCGCTGTTTGCCCTGTTCTGCGCGGTGGCGCTGCTCGATGAGCAACTGGAGCCGCTGCAATGGCTGGGGGCCGCGCTCGCCTTGGTGAGTGTGGTGCTGATCAATCGCCGCGCGCTGATCTGGCATCCGGTGGGAGCGGCGGCCGAGGTGGTGCCATGAAGCTGCTGGTGGTGGCCACGGCCCTGGGGCCGTTGGGCAGTGGCCGCGGCGGAGGCGTGGATCTCACCCTGGCGGGCGTGGTGGCAGGACTGCTGCAGCGGGGCCACCAGCTCACCGTGTTGGCGGCCGAGGGCTCTGTGCTGGCGGCTGACTGCGCCGCTGCAGAGCTCTGGTGTTGCAGCGGCGAGCCCCAGCCGAGCGTGCAGCACCAGGGCCATGAAGCTTTGATCACCATGCCGGCCGATGGGTTGCTGGCCCGCTTCTGGCGCCGGGTGCTGGCCGAGGCACCGGCGGCGGGGTTCGATGCGGTGCTCAACCTCGGCTACGACTGGCTGCCCTTCTGGTTGACCCCAACCGCAGCCCTGCCGATCTTTCACCTGGTGAGCATGGGCTCGGTGACGGCCGCCATGGATGCGGTGATCGCCGATGTGGCCGCCTGGGATCAGCGGCGGCTCGCCTTTCACACCGCCAGCCAGGCGGCCGACTTCGCCCTGCCCAAACCGCCGCTGCTGGTGGGGAATGGCTTTGACCTCGACGCCTATCGCTTCAGCGCGCAAGCGGAGCCCCTGTTGGGCTGGGTGGGCCGAGTGGCGCCCGAAAAGGGTTTGGAAGATGCGGCGGCCGCTGCGGCCCGCTGCGGTTTGCCGTTGGCGGTGTGGGGGTTGGTGGAAGACCCTGTCTATGCAGCGGCGGTAGAGGCTTCGGTGCCGGCCGGAACGCTGCAGTGGCGTGGTTTTTTGCCCACAGCGCAGTTGCAGGCTGAGCTGGGCCGCTGCCGGGCGCTGCTGAACACCCCCAAGTGGAACGAGGCCTACGGCAATGTGGTGGTGGAGGCGTTGGCCTGCGGTGTGCCGGTGCTCGCCTATCGCCGTGGCGGCCCTGCTGAGCTGGTGCAGCCGGGGCTAACGGGCTGGCTGGTGGACCCGGATGACATGGCGGCCCTGGCCGAGGCGGTGGGGCGGGTGAGCTTGATCGATCGCGCCGCTTGCCGCCGCTGGGTGGAGCAGAACGCCACGCGCGAGGTGCTGGCGCAGCGGATCGAAGCCTGGTTGCTGCAGGGCTTGCAGCCGTAAGCGATAGGGTCAGGGCTGACGCAGCGCGCCGTGGTTCTCCGCAGGCTGGTGTCCCGCAGGCTGGTGCTGCTACTGGTGGCGATCGCTGGGCTGGCGCTGTTTGTGTGGCAGCTGGGCAGCACCGGCCTGGTGGACGAAACCCCGCCGTTGTTTGCCGCAGCGGCGCGGGCGATGGCGCGCACCGGCGACTGGCTGACACCGCGGGTCAACGGGTTGCCCCGCTACGACAAGCCGCCGCTGATCTACTGGTTGATGGGCGTGACCTACGCCCTGCCCGCTCAGCCGCAGTGGGATCCGCTGGGTACCTGGGCGGCACGCTTGCCTTCTGCCTTGAGCAGCGTGGCCGTGATGGTGATGCTGGCTGCCACGCTGTTGCGCTACCCCCAGCCGCTCCCCCAGGGCCGGATGCCATCGGCGCCGGTGCAGACGATCACGGCCTTCAGCGCCGCCCTGGCCTTTGCGCTCTCACCGCTGGTGCTGCTCTGGAGCCGCATCGCCGTGAGCGATTCCCTGTTCAGTGCGCTGCTGGCGATCAGCCTGCTGCTGTTCTGGCGCTGCTACGCCGGCGCCGGTCGGTCCTGGCTGGCCTGGTTGGTGTTGGGCCTGGATGTACTGGCCAAGGGGCCTGTGGCTGTGGTGCTGGCGGCCCTCTGCCTGGGGGGCTTCGGTTGGTGGCAGGCCGATCTCAAGGGACTGTGGGGGCGGCTGAAACCCTGGCCTGGGCTGCTGCTCACGGCGCTTGTGGCGCTGCCTTGGTATGGCCTGGAACTGCTGGTGGAGGGCCAGCCGTTCTGGAACAGCTTTTTCGGTTACCACAACCTGCAGCGCTTCACCGGCGTGGTGAACAACCACCAGCAGCCCTGGTGGTTCTTCCTGCCGGTGATGCTCGTGGCCTCGCTGCCCTTCACGCCGCTGCTGCTCCTGGGCCTCACCAGCGCCCTGCGCCAGGGCCGCGCCCCGCTGCCCCCGCAGGCCTCGCTGTTGCGCTTCGCCTGCTGCTGGCTGCTGGCGGTGCTGCTGTTTTTCACCCTCGCGGCCACCAAGCTGCCCAGCTATTGGATCCCCGCCGCGCCGGCAGCGGGGCTCCTAATGGCCCTGGCGGCTCAACGTCTGGTGGCGGCGCCCTGGGCTGGGCTGGATCGCTGGGTGGTGGTGTTCACCCTGGCGCTGCAGGCCACCTTCAGCGCCGGGCTGGCGGCCGCGGATCGCTGGGTGCCCCTGATCCACGAGCCCGAGTTGCCCACCCTGCCGGCGGAGTTGCTGGCCAGTGGCCTGTTGGGGCGAGCTGCGGCCTGTTTTGGGGTGGCGGCTCTGGGGGGCGTGCTGCTGGCATGGCCAGAGCCTTGGCGGCGGGGCTGGTTGCTTCTGCAGCAGCTGGCCCTGGGGGGCTTTGTGGTGATCGCCCTAGTGCCGATGATCGAGCTGGGGGATCGACTGCGCCAGCGGCCCGTGCGCCAGGTGGCGGCGGCCGCGGTGGCGCAGCGCCGCCCCCAGGAGCCCCTGGCGATGGTGGGCATCCTCAAGCCCTCCCTGCATTTCTATGCCGATCAGGTGGTGGTCTATGAGGGTGTCCAGGCCAACGGCCCGCTCAACCTCAACGACCGTCTCAGGCGCGAGCGGCGCCGTGATCAGACGCCCACACCGGTGACACCGGCTGGAACCGTGTTGGTGGTGATCGATCAACGCACGGCCAAGCTGCCCCACTGGCGTGGCCTGGCCCATCAGCCCCTGGCGGCGGCGGGCCTGTTCGATCTCTGGCGCGTGCGGCGCCTCGACCTTGAGCGCTGGGCAGCGGCCCTGCAGCTCGACGGTGTGCCGGGGCCTGATTGGCAGCGCCCCCGGCCGGAGCGCTACTGATCGAGCGCGGGTGCGGGTCCGGGTGCGGGTCCGGTGGGTGATCCCATCGCCACGCCGTTGTCCATGCGCTCCCGTTGGCAGAAGCTGCAGTGCCCCCAGCGCTGGAGTTCGCCCGCCGGTGCCGGGCGCCTGCAGCAGGCGCAGCTGCCCATCCCGAACACATCCACCCGGCTGGGGTGGTGCGACCACACCGCGGCCTCTTCCTCGCTGCCGAAGGCGGGCAGTGGCGTGGGCTGGTGCTGCTGGAGCACGAGATCCTTCACCGCAAAACCAGCCCCGCGCAAGGCGCCCAGCAGCCGGTGTTTGTTGAACCGCAAGGCCTGAAGCCACTGGGCATGGCTGGCGCCCACCACCAGCCGTCCCCCCTGCAGGCGCAGCGGCTGGCAGTGGGGGGCGAGCTGCGCTCCGGCGATGCGTGGCCATGCTTGCCACAGGGCCGCCAGGTTTTCCTCGCGGCGCCAGTGCTCCTGCAGTTGGTTCAGGCAGGCGTTCAGTCCCGTCGCCGGTGGCGCTGGCGGCGGCACCAGCAGGTTCACCGTGCCCTGGCGCCGGGTCTGGTTGCGGGGGGCAGCTGGCATCGTTCGACGCTACGGGAGATGCGGCAATCCCGCTGTGCCGTTGCGGCTTGCGCTGGTTAGCCTCGGCGCCTGCCCCGTATCCCAAGCCATGGGCTTTTTTGATCGCCTCAGCCGCCTGGTGCGCGCGAACGCAAACGCCGTGGTTGGGGCCATGGAGGATCCGGCCAAGATCCTCGATCAGTCGGTGGCCGACATGCAGGCCGATCTGGTGAAACTGCGCCAGGCCGTGGCTACGGCGATCGCTAGCCAGAAACGCATCCAGAACCAGGCCGAGCAAGCCGAGGCCCAGGCCAACACTTGGTATGAGCGTGCCGAGCTGGCGCTCAAGAAGGGTGAGGAAGACCTGGCCCGCGAAGCCCTCGGCCGCCGCAAGACCTGCCAGGACACCGCCACCGCTCTGAACACCCAGCTGCAAAGCCAGGCCGGTCAGGTGGAGCAGCTCAAGCAGAGCCTGGTGAAGCTCGAGAGCAAGATCGCCGAGGCCAAAACCAAAAAAGACATGCTCAAGGCCCGGGCCCAGGCAGCCCAGGCTCAGGAGCAGCTGCAGAGCGCCGTGGGCAACCTCGGCACCAACAGCTCCATGGCTGCGTTTGAGCGCATGGAGGAAAAGGTGGAGGCCCTGGAGGCCCGCAGCCAGGCGGCGGCTGAGCTGGCGGGTGCTGATCTGGAGAGCCAGTTCGCAGCCCTGGAGGGAGCCCCTGAGGTGGACGACGAACTGGCGGCACTCAAAGGCAAGCTGGCCGGGTCGGCCCCAGCCGGCGCCCTGCCGGCGGCAACAGGCACCGTGCAGCCGGTGAAGGTGGAGGAGGTGGATGCCGAGCTGGAGGAGCTGAAGCGCTCGATCGACAAGCTCTGATCCATACAATCGCCACAGCGTTGCCTGATGCCGTGTCCGTTCTGCACCTCACCGATGCCAACTTTCAGGCCGAGGTACTGGATGCGGCAACCCCGGTGCTGGTGGATGTGTGGGCTGAATGGTGCGGCCCCTGCCGCCTGATGGCGCCGATGATGGAGTGGGCCGCTGGTGAATACGCCGGTCGTCTGGCGGTGGGCAAGCTTGAAGCCGATCCCAATCCCGCAGCCCGCGATCAGCTGGTCATCCAGGGTTTGCCGACTCTGCTGATTTTCAAGAACGGTCAGGAAGTGTCCCGCCACGAAGGTGCGATGGCTCAGCCCCAGCTGAAGGCATTCCTGGATGCCCATCTCTGATCTGGTTTCGGATCGGGTTCGCGGTCTCGGGAGCGGCGTTTTCGCCCGCAATGACCAGCGCAAACAGCTGTATCGCGCCGGTTGTTTTTCTGCCGGGCTACCCCCCCTGCTCGACCTCTCCTTGGGGTCCACCGATCTGCAGCCCCCGGAGGTTGCCCTTGAGGCGATCCGTGCGCAGTTGGGTCTTCCCGAGAGCGCGGCTTACTGCCTGCATGGCGCCACCCTCCCCTTCCGTGAGGCCGTAGCGGCCTGGGCCCAGCGCCGCTTCGGTGTAGCCGTGGATCCCGAGCGGGAGGTGTTGCTGCTGGTGGGCTCGCAGGAGGGCACGGCCCATCTGCCGATGGCCGTGCTCAACCCGGGCGATCAAGCGCTGTTGCTCGATCCCTATTACCCGTCCCACCTGGGTGGCCTGCTGCTGGCGTCGGCCCAGCCTCGCTTTCTGCGCCTGGATCCTGCCGCTGAGTTCAGCCCCGATTTCGACCAACTCAGCACCAGTGAGTGGGATGCCCTGAAGCTGATGGTGCTGGGTTTTCCCCATAACCCCACCGCCACCACGGGGCAGCAGGCCTGGGTGGATGCGGCGGCGGAGCGGGCCGTCCGCCATGGGTTGGTGCTCGCCCACGACAACCCCTATGTGGATCTGGCCCTGGAGGGCGAGGCCCCCGCTCTATTGCGGTCGCCGCTCTGGCGCCAATGCGGCATTGAGTTCTTCTCCTTCTCCAAAGGCTGGTGCCTGGGCGGCTATCGCCTGGCCTTCGCCATCGGGGCCGAACCGTTGATCACGGCCCTGCGGCAGCTGAAGGCGGTGGTGGATTTCAACCAGTCCACGGCGCTTCAGGCCGGTGCGATCGCCGCGCTGGAGCAGGCGGCGGATTGGCCGGAGCGCATCAAGCCGATCTACCGCGACCGCCGCGACCGCATGGCGGCTGTGCTGCAGGCGGCGGGTTGGCCGGTGCGGATCCCCTCGATGGCGCTCTATCTGTGGCTGGAGCTGCCCGAGCAGGGCCGTGCCGCCGGCCTGGATTCGGAACAGTTCTGCGCGCGCTTGCTGGAGGCCACCGGTGTGTGTCTCACCCCTGGCCATGGCTTTGGTGCTGGGGGGGAGGGCTTTGCCCGGTTGGCGCTGGTGCATCCGATCGAGCAGCTGGAGGCTGGAGCGCAGCGGATGGCAACGTGGCTGGCCACGCTCTGAACGCTGCCTCGATCGCGGCAGCGCTGCGGCCGTTGCCAGCCGATCAGCCCCTGCCCTGGCAGCTGAAGGTGCTGCCGGTGTGTGCCAGCACCGAGGTTGAGCTGGAAGGCTGGCTTCGTGCCGCCGCCCCGCCCCTGGCTGTGTTGGCGCGGCAGCAGCGCCGAGGTCAGGGGCAGCAGGGTCGGGTGTGGCAGTCGCCCCCCGGTGGGGTGTGGCTGAGTGCAGCCCTGCCGTGGCCGGCCCATCCCGAAGCTGCCGCATCACTGGCGCTGGCAGCGGCGGTGGGTGTGGCGCTGCAGCTGGAGACGCTGGGCCTCCAGCCCCAGCTCAAATGGCCCAATGACCTGCTGATCGATGGGCGCAAGCTCGCCGGCATCCTGCCGCGGTTGCGCTGGCGTGGTGGCCGCGTGCGCTACGCCCAGCTGGGGGTTGGGCTCAATGGGGTTAACCGGGTGCCGCCGGGTGCTGTGTCTGTGGCGTCGGCGCTCGGCCACCGCTGGCACCCTCAGGCCCAGCCAGCGCGCTTGGCGGCGCGGTTGCTGCGAGGGCTGGAGTGGGCCGCCGCTGCCGCGCACCAGCCCGAGCTGGTGCGACGTCAGGCCGAACAGCGGCTCTGGCGACCGCCGTGGTGGGAGCACGAAGGCCAGCGTTGGCAGGTGGCCGGATTGGCGCCCGATGGCGGCTTGCGCCTCCGCAGCGGTTCTGCGTTGGCCGTGGTGCAGCGCCGTTTCTAGAGTTTGAGCCGCTTTGTCTGCGATCGGCTGTGCCACGCCTCCAACCGCTGAGCCTGCTGGCGGCGCTGCCGGCGTTGCTGGGGGGAGGCCTGGCCTGGGCGCAGCTGGAGGTCACCCAGCCGGTGGCACCAACCCTGCCCCCTCCTGGCAGCGCACCCGCAGCGGGCCCGCTGCGGCCCGACCCCACCCGCCTCAGCGGTGCGGCCACGGCGCCCAAACGCTTTGACCAATCCCTCGATGAGCTGGTGCGCCAGGGCGTAGTGACGCCCGGCGAGCGCAGCTTTGTGCGCGGCGCCGGGGCTGGCCTGGCGCCCCTGGATGTGGGGGCCTTCCAGCAGGCCTGCCGCGGTGGTGCCCTTTCGGCCCGCGAATGCCGTGGCGGCATCGCCCTGCGCTGGGGACGACGCAGCAACCGTGACGGCAACGTGGCCTGGGGCGGCCGCGTGGGCGCCGATGGCATGCCCCTGCCACCGCTCACCGTGCCGGTGTCGGCCCTGTTGGCCGGCAATGGCGGCAGCTTCAATCTGTCCAGCGTGTTTCGGGTGACGCCGCGGCCAGCCCCCGTGATCGGCAACGGCAACCGCAGGCTGCTGTTTCCGATCATCGGCAGCGCCGTGAACACCAGCGGCTTCGGCTGGCGGCTTCATCCCCTGCTGGGAGCCTGGCGGCTCCATGCCGGTGAAGATCTGGCGGCGCCGGAGGGCACGCCGGTGGTGGCGGCCCTGAGCGGCAGGGTGGTGAGCAGCGGTTTGGCGGGGGGCTACGGCCTGGCGGTGGAGGTGGAGCACCGGCGACCGCTGCGGCGCAGCCTCTACGGCCACCTCTCCGAGCTTTATGTGAAGGCCGGTGATGTGGTGCGCCAGGGGGAGGTTATCGGCCGGGTTGGCAGCACGGGCCTGAGCACCGGGCCCCACCTCCACTTCGAGCTGCGGCAGCCCGCCGATGGTGGCTGGGTGGCGCTGGATCCGGGCGACTTTGATCCCGGCAACGGCCTCAAGGGCACCGATGCCATCGCCCTGCTGATGGGTCAGCTGTTGCAGAGCCTGGAGCGCCCTAGCGCCAGGGGCTAAGCCTGGGAACCGGCGCCGCTCTCCACCAGGCGGCCATCGTGGAAGTGCACGATCCGCTCGGCGCGGGCCGCCACATCGTATTCGTGGGTTACCAGCAGGATCGTCATCCCCTGCTCGCGGTGCAGCTCATCGAAGAGATCCAGCACCTCCTTGGTGGTGCGGGAATCGAGGGCGCCGGTGGGTTCATCCGCCAGCAGCAGCTTGGGGTTGTTGATGATTGCCCGGGCCACGGCCACCCTTTGCTGCTGGCCGCCGGAGAGCTGGTTGGGTTTGTTGTGCAGGCGTTCACCCAGGCCCACGCGCTGCAGGGCGGCGACGCCCAGCTGCCGCCGCCGCTCGGCCGGCACACCGGCGTAAACCATCGGCAGCATCACGTTGTCGAGGGCGGTGAGCTCCTGCAGCAGGTGGAACTGCTGAAACACAAAGCCCAGCTCCCGGTTGCGTAGATCGGCCAGCTGGTCATCGCTGAGGTGCTCCACCGGAGTGCCGTTGAGCCGGTAGCTGCCGCTGCTGGGACGATCCAGGCAACCCAGGATGTTCATGGCCGTGCTCTTGCCGGAGCCGGAGGTGCCCATCACCGCCAGATACTCCCCCTGCCTCACGCTCATGCACAGGTCGTCGAGGGCCACAATGGTGGTGTCGCCGCCGCCGTAAACCTTGCGGATGTGCTCGAGTTCCGCCACCACCGGGGCGGCGGTTGATGTGCCCATCAGCCGATCGGCAGGCCGCCGGTGGCGAGGGCTTTCTGCAGCATCGGGGTGCCGGCCACGGCGCCGTTGGCCCAACCGAACAGCGGGTTGGAGAGGATGCCTCCCACGGCGGTCACCACCACGCAAGACACCAGGGCTGCACGCAGGGGCTGCAGACCGGCGACGCTCCAGTTGACCTCCGGGTAAGACTTCACCACCTCAGATGCTTCCTGCGGTTCTTTCACCACCATCATCTTGATCACCGAGATGTAGTAGTAGATCGACACCACCGAGGTGAGCAGACCCACCACCACCAGGAGGTATTGGCCATCGGCCCAGCCGGCGAAGAAGAGGTAGATCTTGCCGAAGAAGCCCAGCATCGGCGGGATGCCGCCCAGCGAGAGCAGGCACAAGCTCAGGCCCAGGGTGATCAGCGGGTCTTTCTGATACAGGCCGGCGTAATCACTGATGCGATCGGATCCCGTGCGCAGCGAGAAGAGAATGATGCAGGCGAAAGCGCCCAGGTTCATGAACAGATAGGCCGCCATATAGAGCACCATCGCGGCGTAACCGTCCTCGGTGCCGCACACCAGGCCGATCATCACGAATCCCGCCTGGCCGATGGAGCTGTAGGCCAGCATTCGCTTCATCGAAGTTTGGGCCAGGGCCACCACGTTGCCCAGCACCATGCTCAGGATCGCCAGCACGGTGAACAGCAGCTTCCACTGCGCTTCGAAGGGCTCGAAGCAGCCCACCAGGATGCGCAGGGCCAGGGCGAAACCGGCTGCTTTTGAGCCCACAGAAAGGAAGGCCACCACCGGGGTGGGCGAGCCCTCGTAAACGTCGGGTGTCCACTGGTGGAAGGGCACAGCGGCGATCTTGAACGCCACCGTGGCAAGCACGAACACCAGGGCCAGAGCGGCCACCGGGGAGGCGCTGGTTTGCAGAGCCAGGGCCACGGCATCGAGGCTGGTGCTGCCGCCGGTGAGGCCATACAGCAGCGAGGCGCCGTAGAGGAACACGGCCGCTGCGGCCGAGCCCACCAGCAGATATTTCAGGGCTGCTTCGGAGCTGCGGGCGTCGCGCTTCATGTAGCCCGACAGCAGGTAGCTGGCCACCGAGAGGGTTTCCAGCGACACGAAGATGCTCACCAGATCGGTGGAGCCGCACAGGAGCATGGCGCCGAGGGTGGCGGCCAGCAGGATGGCGGCGTATTCACCCACGGGCGTGCCGGCACGCTCCACATAACGCCAGCTGATCAACAGCGACAGCAGGGTGGAGGCGGCCACCACAGCCCGGAAGGCGATGGCGAGGTTGTCGGCCAGGAAAGCCCCGAGGAAGGAGGGCTCCAGTGGCGAGGCGTTCCACTGCAGGGCCAGCAGGCCCAGGGCACTGCCCAGGCCCACGTAAGAGAACACAGGCACCCAGCGGGACGCAGCCTTCTCACCGGCTAGGTCCACCAACAGGCATGCCAGCATCGCCAGCAGCACGGCACACTCCGGTGCGATCGCCCCGGCGTTGAGCTGCAGGGAGGTGATCGGGCTCACCGCAGGAGCTGCAGCGGCGCTGGCGGCGGCCAGAAGAGAGAGCACAGCTGGTTTAGGGACGCCTGTCGGGCAGGACTGTAGCCGCGCTCACGACTGAATTAGGCGAGGCGGGCCAGGGCTTGACCGCCGGTGCGATAAAGAGGGAAGCGGTTTTCCGCCTGCCTGTGGCGCACACCCTCGTCATCGTTGAGAGCCCCACGAAGGCCCGCACCATCCGCGGGTTCCTTCCCAAGGACTTCAAGGTTGAAGCCTCGATGGGGCACGTGCGCGACCTGCCCAACAACGCCAGCGAGATTCCGGCCGCCCACAAGGGCGAGAAGTGGGCCAATCTCGGTGTGAACACCGCCAACGACTTCGAGCCGCTCTACGTGGTTCCGAAGGACAAGAAGAAGGTGGTGAAGGAACTCAAAGACGCCCTGAAGGGCGCTGACCAGCTGCTTCTGGCCACGGACGAAGACCGGGAAGGTGAATCGATCAGCTGGCACCTGTTGCAGCTGTTGAATCCGAAGGTGCCGGTGAAACGCATGGTGTTTCACGAAATCACCAAGGAAGCGATCGGGCGTGCCCTGGAGCAGACCCGCGAGCTCGATATGGAGCTGGTGCACGCCCAGGAAACCCGGCGCATTCTCGATCGCCTGGTGGGCTACACCCTCTCGCCCCTGCTTTGGAAAAAGGTGGCCTGGGGCCTCAGTGCCGGCCGGGTGCAATCGGTGGCGGTGCGGTTGCTGGTGCAGCGGGAGCGGGCCCGGCGCGCCTTCAAGAGTGGCAGCTACTGGGATCTCAAGGCGCAGCTGCAGCAGGGCAACGCCGCCTTCGACGCGAAGCTCACCCACCTCAAGGGCGAGCGCATCGCGGGCGGCGCTGATTTCGATGAGGCCACCGGCGGCCTGAAGGCGGGCAGCAAGGTGCGCCTGCTGGCGGAGGCGGAAGCCCGCAGCCTGCGGCAAGCGGTGTTGGCCTCGCCCTGGCGGGTGGCGGCCGTGGAGGAGAAGCCCACCACCCGCAAGCCGGTGGCGCCCTTCACCACCAGCACCCTGCAGCAGGAGGCCAACCGCAAGCTGAGGCTCTCGGCGCGCGAAACGATGCGCACCGCTCAGGGGCTCTACGAGCGCGGCTTCATCACCTACATGCGCACCGACTCGGTGCACCTCAGCGATCAGGCGATCAATGCCGCCCGCAGCTGCGTGGCCGACAAATACGGCAAGGACTACCTGAGCCCCTCCGCCCGCCAGTTCTCCACCAAGGCTCGCAACGCCCAGGAGGCCCACGAGGCGATCCGTCCCGCCGGCGAAAGCTTCCGCGACCCCGCGGCCACCGGCCTCGATGGCCGTGATCTGGCCCTCTATGAGCTGATCTGGAAGCGCACCGTGGCTTCCCAGATGGCCGACGCCAAGCTCACGATGCTCAGCGTGGATCTGGAGGTCGATGGCGGCAGCCTCGGCACCGCGGCCTTCCGCTCCACCGGCAAGCGCATCGACTTCCCCGGCTTCTTCCGCGCCTACGTGGAAGGCAGCGACGACCCCGATGCCGCCCTGGAAGGCCAGGAAGTGCTGCTGCCCTCCCTGAAAAGCGGCGACACTCCGGCTTGCAAGGGCGTGGAGGCCCTCGGTCACCAAACTCAGCCCCCCGCTCGCTACAGCGAAGCGGCCCTGGTGAAGATGCTCGAGAAGGAGGGCATCGGCCGCCCCTCCACCTATGCCTCGATCATCGGCACGATTGTGGACCGCGGCTACGCCACGCTCCAGAACAACGCCCTTACCCCCAGCTTCACCGCCTTCGCGGTGACGGCGCTGCTGGAGGAGCACTTCCCCGACCTGGTGGATACGAGCTTCACGGCTCGGATGGAGAACACCCTCGACGAGATCTCCCACGGACAGGTGCAGTGGCTGCCCTACCTGGAGAGTTTTTACAAGGGCGACCAGGGCCTCGAGGCTCAGGTGCAGCAGCGGGAGGGCGATATCGACTCCACCGCTTCGCGCACGATCGAGCTGGAGGGGTTGCCCTGCGTGGTGCGCATCGGCCGATTCGGTGCCTATCTCGAAACCAAGCGGGTGGCCGATGACGGCACCGAGGAGCTGCTCAAAGCCACGCTGCCCAACGAGATCACCCCGGCCGACCTCGATGCCGACAAGGCAGAGCTGATCCTCAAACAGAAGGCCGACGGCCCCGAATCCCTGGGTGAAGACCCGGAAACCGGCGATCTGGTGTATCTGCTGTTCGGCCAATACGGGCCCTACGTGCAGCGGGGCCAGGTGAGCGACGACAACCCCAAGCCGAAGCGCGCCTCCCTGCCCAAGGGCACCAAGCCGGAAGACCTCACCCTCGAGGACGCCCTCGGCCTGCTGCGCTTGCCGCGCCACCTGGGCGAACACCCCGACGGCGGCAAGATCGAAGCCGGCCTGGGCCGTTTCGGGCCCTACGTGGTGCACCACAAGGGCAAAGGCGAAAAGGATTACCGCTCCCTCAAGGCCGAAGACGATGTGTTGATGGTGGGTCTGTCGCGGGCGGTGGAGCTGCTGGCTCAGCCCAAGCGGGGTCGCGGCGGTCGCACAGCCCTCAAGGATCTGGGCACGCCCGAGGGCGCCGATGAGGCGATCCAGCTGTTCGATGGCCCCTATGGCCTCTACGTGAAGCAGGGCAAGGTGAACGCCTCGCTGCCGGAAGGCACCACCGCCGACACGATCACCATGGAGCAGGCGGTGGAGCTGCTGGCCGCCAAGGCTGCAGCCGGCAAGAGCAAGGGGCGCAAGGCCGCAGGCACCGCAGCGGCCAAGAAGCCGGCCGCCAAGAAACCGGCGGTGAAGAAGGCGCCCGCCACCACCAAAACCGGTCGCCTGCGGGCCAGCGCCGTGCGGGTGATCCGCGCCGCCGACAGCTGATGCGCCAGCGGCGGCCCTGGCCTCTGATCCTGCCCCTGGCGCTGCTCAGCCAGGCCGGATGCAGCGGCACGCCGTTCGGCGATCAGCTCTCCCGCAGCTTCTCCCAACCCCAGGCGGCCCCAGTCACCCCTGCCAAGCCCGCCTCGCCGGCCACCGCCCCCAAGCCGGTGGCCAAACCGGTGGCGTTGCCAACCCCGGCGCCCGCTCCGAAGCGCGTGGCGCCTGCGGCACCGCTCACGCCCGCGCCCTATCGGGTCACCATCAAGCTCCCCGCTGCTGATCCCTCTTCCCCGGCCGAAGCCGTGACCGATGCGCTGCGCTCGGCCGGTGTGGCCTTTGAGGTGGAAACGATTGAGCGGGTGCCGGCCGGCGCTGAAGCGGCGGTGGCACCGGTGCGCAGCTCTGCTCCACCGGCGCGATGAGCCTCAGCCACCGCCAGGCTCTTCAGCTCACCGACACCGCCTACCTGGCGGCTGCGACGGCCCTGCTGTGGGTGGGGCTCTACTACCTGCCGGTGGGTGGCGCCCTGTTCCGCCTGGCTCTGCCGTTGCCCTTGGCCCTGCTGCAGCTGCGCCACAACGGCCGCTGCGCCGTGGAGGGGGTGACGGTGACCACGTTGCTGCTGGTGGCACTGATGGGCCCAATCCGCGGCCCCCTGGTGCTGTTCCCCTACGGCGCCCTGGCGTTGTGGCTGGGCTGGTGCTGGCGACGGCAGTTCAGCTGGTGGCTGAGCTGGAGCGTGGGTTTAGTGATCGGTGCCGCCGGTTTTCTGGTGCGGGTGGCCGTGCTCTCGCTGTTGCTCGGTGAAAACCTCTGGGTGGTGATCACCACCGCTGCCGCGCAGCTGTTGGATCGTTTGTTTGGGCTGCTCCAGTGGGGCGGCGGCCCGGATCTGCTTCAGGTGCAGCTGCTGGCGGTGGGCCTGGTGCTGCTGCAAAACCTGATCTACGTGCTGGCGCTGCATGCGGTGGCGCTGTGGATCTTTCCGCGCTTGCGCAGCCCGATCACCCCGCCCCCTGAGCTGTTGAGGCCGCTTCTGGCCCTGGATCCCCTTTGACGCTGCGGCGCCTCAGCGGTGATCCGCTGCAGGCGCAGCGCTGGTGTGATCAGCTCGCGGCCCAGGCCGCCAACACGCGGGTGTTGCTGCTGCTGGCTGGCACCGCCACCGCCGCCGTGCCGGGGATTTCGGCGGCGGGGGCCACCCCTGAGAGTCGGCGGCTCACGGCGGCGGCCGATGCGGAGTTGCTCGTGCTCGGCGCCGGCCATCCCCGCCCCCACGCCCTGCCGCCTCTGCCGGCGGGGGTGAGCCCTGCCCTGATCGCGCGGGTGGTGGTGGAGCAGCTGGGCCTGGAGCCGTTGGTGGTGGATGCCGGCGCCGCTGTGGCACCGGCGGTGCCGCATCTGCGCCTGGGCCTCCCCCCCGCCCGTTGCCTGAGCAGCGGTGCCGCCATGCCTCCCGCACAGGTGGAACGCCTGCTGGCACTGGGGCGCCGTTGGGGGCAGCAGCTGGCCCGGCAGGGCCGGCCGCTGCTCGTGGCGGAATGCGTGCCGGGTGGCACCAGCACCGCCCAGGCGGTGCTGCAGGGGTTGGGGGTGGCGGCGGCGGGCCTGGTGAGCGGCAGCCTGCGGGAGCCCGCCCACCACCTCAAACGCCGTTTGGTGCAGCAGGGGCTGGCGGCGGCGGGGCTGGATTCAGGCGCCCCGGCCCCGGCCGCGGCGGTGTTGGCGGCGCTGGGCGATCCGATGCAGGCCCTGGCGGCGGGGCTGGTGCAGGGCGCGGCTGCCCTGGAGCTGCCGCTGCTGCTGGCGGGCGGCAGCCAGATGGCGGCGGTGCTGGCGCTGGCGCTGGCCCTCAGCCCCGCGGCCGAACGGCCCCGCATCGCCGCCGGCGCAGCCCTGGCTACCACGGCCTGGGTGGCGGCGGAGCCCAGCAGTGATCTGGCCTTGCTGTTGCAGCGGATCGCCGCCCGCTGGCAGCAGGAGCCGCTGGCCTTTGCGGCTGGTCTGCGTTTTTCCAGCTGCCGCTCACCGCGGCTGCAGGCCTTTGAGCAGGGCTACGTGAAAGAGGGGGTGGGGGCTGGTGGTTTGGCGGCCCTGTGGGAGTTGAGCGGCCGCACGCCCGAGGCGCTGGCCGCCGCCTGCGATCAGGCCTGCAGCCTGCTGCCCTAACGCCAGGTGCCTCGTAGGGTTCGGCCATGGCCCACGATGCTTTGCCGCTTTCGCGCCGCCGCCTGCTGCAGCTGAGCGGCCTTGGGGGCGCGGCCTGGATTGCAAGCGCCTTGGGTGGCTGCAGCAGCGCGCCGGTGGGGCAGCTGTTGAGCGTGAGCGGTGAACTGCCCCAGCCCTGGCTGAAGGCGCTGCCGGCGGGCTGGCGCTCGCGCTTGCTGGAGTCGCCCCAGAAGCTGCTGGATCAGCTGCAAAAGCCGCTGGAAACGCCGGCAGTGCTCGGCCTCGGGGATGGCTGGGCTGGGCAGCTCCAGCGTGAACAGCTGCTGCCGCTGCAGGCGCCGGGTCTGCTGGCGTTGCTGGATCCCAGGGCGGCTGATGCCAGCCGTCTGTTTGCCGATCCCGACAGCCCGCCTGTGGCCTTCCCCTGGGCCTTCGGCACTTGGGTGCTGCTGCTGCGCAACCGCCCCGATCTGCTGCGCCGCCGCCAGGAGGGCTGGAACCTGTTGCTCGATCCCACCCTGCGGCAGCGGCTGGTGTTGCCCGCCAGCCCGCGGCTGCTGATCGAGCTGGCGATGCGCCAGCTGGGCCTCGCCAGCCGCAACGCCGCCGCCCTCTCGGATCGCCGTTTGCCGGCTCAGGTGCGGGCGCTGCGCGCCCAGGCCCTATCGCTGGATGAGCCCGATGGCGTGAATTTCCTGCTGGCTGGGGATGCCGATGCGGCGGTGATCACCAGCCAACAGGCCATGCCGCTGCTGCAGCGCGATCCCCGCCTGCAGGCCTTCCTGCCGGATTCGGGCTCGCCCCTGTGGTGGCAGCTGTTGCTGCGGCTGGCGCCCCAGAGCGATGCGCAAGCGGCCCCCCCGCTGCCCCTGGAGTGGCTGCGCGATGGGCTCAGCGCACCTCTGCTGAATCGCCTGCTGGCGGCGGGCTGGGTGCCGCCGCTGCCTCGGCCCCAGCTCAGTGCAGCCCTGGCGCGCTGGCCCGAGCGCCTGCGGCCGCTGCTGCTGCCGCCGGAGCCGGTGCTGGCCCGCTGCAACAACCTGGCGCCGCTCAGCGCGGCCAGCCGCGAGCGCTGGCAACAGCTCTGGGATGAGGCAGCCCCTTAACCCCAGAGCCGTCGCCGCGGCGCTGCCGCCAGGCGCTGGTGGGTGTCGGCGAGCAGGTCGGGGATGGGCAGCTGCAGCGGGCAGCGGGGCAGACAGTCGCCGCAGCGCTGGCAGGCGCTGGCGTTGAGCTCCTCCCACCAGTGGCCGGCCCGGCCGATCAGGTTGTAGCGCTCGCTGGCGAAGGCCTGCAGGCCATGGCCCACCGCCAGGTTGCGCAGCCGCAGCAGCTCGGGGATCGGCACGGCATTGGGGCAGGGCAGGCAGGCACGGCACTGGCCGCAGGCCTCCGCCCCCAGCCGTTCACGCCCCGCCGCTTGCAGCTGCTGCAGGGCTTGGCGCTGCGCCTGGCTGAGCCACGGCGTTTCTGGGCTGGGCCGGCCGCATCCCTCACCGGCGATGGCGGCGGCCCAGGCCAGATCTGAGGGCTGGGCGGCCCCCAGGCTGAGGGTGGAGATCCCCTGATCGAGCAGAAAGCGGTAGGCCAGTTCGAGCGGATGAAAGGGGGCGCAGTCGGCCAGCAGTTCGGCGGAGGGGGCGTAGAGGCGGCCGCCCTTATCGGCCGGGGAGATGGCCAGCACACCGATGCCATCGGCCAGGGCGGCGCGGGCGAGCGGCAGCCGGCTGGGATCGAACAGGTGCAGGTGCAGGCTGCAGAAGCTGAAGCGGCCGCTGGCCAGGGCCTGCTCGATCAGGGCGTTGCTGCCGTGGCTGGAGAAGCCCACCTGCTCCACCAGTCCTTCGCCCTGGGCCCAGGCCAGCAGCTCGGCGCCGGGGCCGTCGAGGGCCCAGGCCAGGTGTTCGGGCCGGTTGAGGCCGTGCACCGCCAGGTTGTGCAGGCGGTTGAGGCCCAGTCGCTCCAGGATTCCCCGCAGTTGCTGCTGGCCTGCGGCCAGATCCGGGCCCGGCAGCAGCTTGCTGGTGATCACCAACTGGGCGTGAAGGTGTGGGGTGCGGGCTTCCGTGGCCCGCAGCGCCTCACCGAGGTAGCGCTCGGCTGGGCCGTAGGCCGGCGCCGTTTCGATGTGGTTGATCCCGGCCGCCAGCGCCGCCGCCAGCACCGCCGCCATTTGCTGCCGGCTGGTGGTGGCCCGCATCGTGCCCAGGCAGAAGGGCGAAACGGCCGAACCGCGCCCGAACGGGCGCCGTTCAGCCAGGACCGTTCTCCGCGGCGGGAGCAGCACCGTCGTCGTCAGTGTTGTCGGCGTTGGGATCGTCGTCGCTGCGGGCCTGGTTGATGTGCCGCACCAGCTCGGCGGGGCTGATCCCATCGAGGAAGCGGCGGAAATCGGCGGCATCCTCCGCATCGGCTTCGGCGTCCACCGGGATCGAGGCATCCGCCACCACCTCCTCCAGCATCCAGATGCTGCTGCCGGTGCGCAGGGCCAGGGCGATCGCATCGCTGGGGCGGGCATCGAGATCGGCAACCTCGCTCGCTTCACCGCTGTCGCCCTGGCGGCGGCTCAGCTTCAGCACCGCCCGGAAGGTGCTGTCTTCGATGGTGTGGATGATCACCCGCTGCAGCTCCAGGCCACCCGCCTGCAGCAGCTGGACCATCAGGTCGTGGCTCAGCGGCCGCGCCGGTGTTTTGCCGTTGAGCCCGGCCATGATGTTTTGGGCTTGGGCTTGGTCGATCCAGATCGGCACCTGCCGCCGGCCCGAAGGATCCCGCAGCAGCACGATCGGGCTGCGGCTGGCGGCGTCGAGGGCGATGCCGGCCACGCGCATCTCCACCATGGGTTGCCTGCCGACGCCTCTGCCCGATTATGGCCAGGGTTGATCAGGGCACCGCATGTTCACGGGGCTGGTGCAGGCCGTGGGTCAGCTGCAACGCCGCAGCGGTGGTGTGGAGCTGCTGATTCCAGCCGGAGCAGCGCTGGATCCGGCCGCTCTGCAGCTGGGGGACAGCGTGGCCGTGGATGGCGTCTGCCTCACGGTGACCCAGCGCTCGGCCACCGGCTTCACGGCCGATGTGAGCGAGGAAACCCTGGCCCGCACCACCCTGGCCCACAAGGCGGATCAACGGGGCTGGGTGAATCTCGAACCCGCGCTGCGGCTGGCGGATCGCCTCGGCGGCCACCTGGTGAGCGGTCACGTGGATGGCCAGGGCACCGTGGTGGCGGTGGAGCAGCAGCCGGCCTCCTGGCGCCTGGTGGTGCGCTGGAACGATCCGGCCTACGGCCGGTATGTGTGCGAGAAGGCCAGCGTGGCGGTGGATGGCATCAGCCTCACGGTGGCGGATTGCAGCGGCGATGGTCGTGAGTTTTGGATCGCGGTGATTCCCCACACCTGGAGTTCCACCACGCTGCATCGCTTGCGGCCCGGGGATGCGGTGAATCTGGAAGCGGATCTGCTGGCCAAATACACCGAACGCCTGCTCGGTTGGCGGCAGACAACAGCCGCGGCTGAGGCCCCGATCAGCGCCGCCTGGCTGGCGGAACACGGCTGGAGCTGACGTTCCCTGTGGCCATGACTACCGTCCGGGAGACGTTCTCCGCTCCTGGCGGCGGTTCTCCATGGCTTCTGACAAACCGGAGCTGGATCTCGGCTCCCTGCGCAGCTTCACCATCGCCGAAGGCATCCTGCTGCTGGTGCTCGGGGTGCTGGCGTTGCTGTTCCCCGTGATCGCCTCCGCCTGAGTCACCGTGGTGGTGGCGTTGGCGTTCCTGGTGGGAGGCATCTTCGGCTGGATCAACGGTCTGGTGCGCTCCCGTCGCCTCAGCCGCTGGCATTGCTTCTGGCGCCTGGTGGTGTCCACGCTGTTTGTGGTGACCGGCGCCTGGATCATTCAGCAGTTCAGTGCCGGCCTCGTGCCGGCCGCCGCTCAGGTGGCGGCCCTGGCCTTTGCCATCGGCATCGTCTTCCTGGTGGAGGGTGTGGTGGCGGCGATCGTGACCCTCTCCCACCGCGAGATGGCTGGCTGGGGCTGGGGTCTGGCCAATGGGGTGGTCACCTTCATCCTGGGCCTGATCATCGTCACCATGAAGGCCGGCGGCCTGCTCAGCGTGCTGGGCATCCTGGTGGGGATCAGCTTCCTGTTCAGCGGCATCGACCTGCTGGTGTTCAGTGCCGCCTTCCACGGTCCCGACGACCGGGGCGGCCCCGCTCAGCCGGCCTGATCGAGATCCGCGTTGCCATGGCTGCTCTCCCCCATGGGGAGCAGCCAGATCGAGCCGGTTTCCTGGTGAATCTCGATCTTGAATTCCTGGCCCGGCTCCAGGCCCATGCGGCGGGTGTAGGCATGGCCGATCAGCAGGTTGCCGTTGCCGTGCACCCGCGTCCGGAATTCCGCCTGGCGGCCGCGGCTACCACCACCACCGCCGCTGCTGGCGCTCTGGCTGGGCAGCTTGTAGCCCTTGGCTTCCACCAAGGCGCGGTAGAAGCTCTTCTTCAGCACCCGCCCGCTCGGACCCACATAGCCACAGGCTCTGGCGATCTGATCTTCCGGCCGATTGCTCAGGGAGCGCGCCTTGTCGAGCAGTGCCTTGCCTTCCAGCATCTGCACGGGCGTGCTCACCTTCTCTTCAACGAACACCGGCTTGGCTGATGGTTGTCGGGCCGATTGTGCCCATGCTTGAGGATCCACCGCAAGGTGGAATCACAACAAAACTGTTTAAAGCAGATAGAGGATGCCGTAGAGGATCACCCAGATCCCATCCACAAAGTGCCAGTAAAGCTCTGCTGCTTCCAGCGGAAACTGGTTGTCCACACTGATGCGGCCGCCGTTCCGGCTCTGCCACCACACGATCAGGATCATCAAGCCGCCGAGGGTCACGTGGAGCCCGTGGAAGCCGGTGATGGCGTAAAAGGTGCTGGCGAAGAGGTTGTCGGTGAGGCCAAAGGGCAGCGCAAAGTATTCCTTCATCTGACCGGCCAGAAAACTGAAACCGAGGGCTGCGGTTACCAGCAACCACCGCTGGCAGAGGCCGTGATCGCTGCGCCGCAGGGCGGCGCCGGCGCGGTGGAAAGTGAAGCTGCTGGCCAACAGCAGCAGGGTGTTGATCGTGGGGAGCAACAGCTCCAGTTCGTAGTTGTGCCCGTCCGGTAGGGGGTTCACCGCCCGGAAGGTGAGATAGGCGGCGAAGAAGCCGGCGAAGGTCATCCCATCGGCAACCAGAAAGGTGGCCAACCCGAACAACCGGTGATCGGCGTGGCCGTGATCGGTTTCGCTGTGATCGGTGGTGGTGATGCTGCTCATGACGACTCCGATTGACCGACGGCCCAGAGTTCACGCCCGCTGGTGGAATCGAGGTTGAGCTGGCCGGGTTGCTGTCCGTAGCCGTAGGGCTCGTGCACGAGAGGTGGTTCACCAACCCAGTTCTCCACCGGTGGCGGCGAGCTGGTGAGCCATTCAGGGGTGAGGGCGTTCCAGGGGTTGTCGCCGGCGGGGGCGCCGTTGAAGGCGCTCATCACCACGTTGATCAGGAAGGGCAGGGTGCTGAGGGCCATCAGCAAGGCACCGGCACTGCTGAACTGGTTGATCAGGGTGAACTGCGGGTCGTATTCGGCCACGCGCCTGGGCATGCCGTTGAGGCCGAGCCAGTGCTGCGGCGCGAAGCAGAGGTTGAAGCCCACGAAGGTGAGCCAGAAGTGCAGCTGCCCGAGCGGTTCGTTCAAGAGCCGCCCGGTGACCTTCGGATACCAGTGATAGATGGAGGCGAAGATCACAAACACCGTGCCGCCATACACGATGTAGTGGAAATGCCCCACCACGAAGTAGGTGTCGTGCACGTGGATGTCGAAGGGCACCTGGGCCAGGGCCACCCCAGTGATGCCGCCGAACACGAAGTTCACGATGAAGCCGCAGCAGAACAGCATCGCCGTGTTGAGGCTGATCTTGCCGCCCCAGAGGGTGGCCAGCCAGTTGAAGAATTTGATGCCGGTGGGAACGGCGATAAAGGCGGTGGCGATCGTGAAGAACAGGCGCATCCAGGGCGGGGTGCCGCTGGTGAACATGTGGTGGGCCCACACGATCAGGCCCAGGAAAACAATCGCGAGGATCGAATACACCATGGTGGTGTAACCGAACAGCGGTTTCCGGGCGTGCACGGGCAGGATCTCGCTCACCAGCCCGAAGGCCGGCAGCACCATGATGTACACCGCCGGGTGTGAATAGAACCAGAACAGGTGTTGGTACACCACGGCATTACCACCCAGGGCCGGATTGAAGAAACCGGTGTGGGCAATGATGTCGAAGCTGAGCAGCACCAAGGTGCCAGCCAGAACCGGCGTGGAGAGCACCACCAGAATGCTGGTGCCGAGCATCGCCCAGCAATACATCGGCAGTTGCATCAGCTTCAGGCCCGGCCGCCGCAGCTTGAGGATGGTGGCGATGAAGTTGATGCCCCCGAAGATCGAGCTGCCCCCCAGCAGCAGCACACTCAGGATCCAGATGATCTGGCCGGTGGCGGGTGTGGTGATGCTCAGCGGTGGGTAAGCCGTCCAGCCCGACTGGGCGGCGCCGGTGATGAAGTAGCTGCTGATCAGCAGCAGGCCAGCCGGAGGAATCAGCCAGAAGGCCACGGCATTAAGCCGCGGGAAGGCCATGTCACGGGCGCCAACATAAAAAGGAATCAAATAGTTGCCGAAGGCGCCATTCACCACCGGCACGATCCATAGGAAAATCATCACCGTGCCATGCAAGGTGAGCACCTCGTTGTAGGTCTCCCGTGGCAGAAAATCGGAAATCGGTGTGAGCAGTTCGGTGCGGATCGCGCCGGCTAGGGCACCACCGATCAGATAAAATAGAAAACCGCACACCAGATACTGCAGGCCGATCACCTTGTGGTCGGTGCTGAAGCTCAGATAGCGCAGCCAGCCTTGGGGTTGCAGGGAGGGAGAGGGGGTGAGGCTGATCGTCATGACTGCACCGCAACAGGGGTGTCCACTGAGGCATTCGGGCTGTTCTTGGCCACCCAGGCGGCGAAGCTGTCGGGTTCTTCCACGATCACGGTGGAGCGCATTCCGCCGTGATACGGGCCGCACAATTCAGCGCAGACGATCGGATAGGAGCCGGCACGGGTGGGGGTGAAGCTGAGCAGCGTGGGCTGCCCCGGGATCACATCTTGTTTGAGACGGAACTGCGGCACCCAGAAGGCATGGATCACGTCGAGGGCCTTCATCTGCAGGGCCACGGGTTGCCCCACCGGCACATGCAGTTCTCCGGTGGTGATGTTGGAATCGGGGTAGTGAAAGATGAAGGCGAACTGCATGGCGGTGACATCCACGGGCAGCGGCGTGAGGCCTTCCTGGCCATCGAAGGACACCGGGCTGATGCCACCCCAAGTGCGTTGCTCCGCCTGCATGCCGTGCATGCTGTGGTCATTGAGCGGTGTCATGCCGCCCATGCGGTCGTAGATGTCGTAGCTGTAAATCCCCACAAACAGCACCACCACGGCGGGGATGGCTGTCCAGAGAATTTCCAGGGGCAGATTGCCTTCGATGGCGATGCCGTCGCCCAGCTCGCCGGCCCTGCGGCGAAAGCGCAGCAGGCTGTAGATCAAGAGGCCAAGGATGCCCACGAACAGGATGGTGCCGATGCTGAACAGCACCTTGAACAGCTCGTCGTAAACGGGCGCATTGGCGCTGGCATCAACCGGTAGAAGGTTGACGTTTTGACCGATCCATAGCCCTGCAAGAACCAGGCCCATGCCGGTCAGCAGGGTGAGAATCGCGGGAGGGATCCGCATGGCTGCGGCACTGGATGGCCAACCCTATGCAGGTTCGTTGGATCTGTTCATCCCGGTGTTGATGTTCGCAGCAATTGGGCGATGGGGCGTTAGGGATTGCACACCGAAAGCAACGCACTTTGACGCAATCGTGTGCGGTACAGGCGATCTCAGTAGCGTCCGACCAACTGCAGCGATCGCGGCGGGATGACGGCGATCACCTTTCAGCCATTCACCAGTCGCCGCGGCGCCCTGGCTGCCCTGAGCGCCCATCTGCTGGTGGCATTAATCGCTCTTGTTGGCGTTGGCGGTGCCACCCGGGTGATGGAGGCGGGCTTGGCCTGTCCCGACTGGCCCCTCTGCTACGGCTCGCTGCTGCCGGGCCAGCAGATGAATCTGCAGGTGTTCCTGGAGTGGTTTCACCGGCTCGACGCCTTTGTGGTGGGCGTGGGGTTGCTGGTGCAGGCCGGTGCCACGTGGTGGTGGCGACGTGAGCTGCCCCGCTGGGTGCCGTTGCTGTCGGCCAGTGCCCTCGTGCTGGTGGCCGTGAAGGTGGCTTGGGTGCGCTAACGGTGACGCTGCTGTTGCCATTCCCCGTGGTGACGGCGCATCTGGTGACGGCCTTGCTGCTGGTGGCGCTGCTGAGCGCCTGCACCCAGGCCTTGCTTGCGGAGCCATCGTCTGCCGCCATGGCTCCTGCCGTTCGCTATGGCTGGTTGCCACGTCTCTGGCCCTGGCTGCTGGGCCTGGTGTTGGTGCTGGCGTTTGGGCAGTGTCTGCTCGGCGGACTGATGGCCACCCAGTGGGCGGCGGGCCGTTGCATCAGCTCCGGTGAAGGCTGCAGCTGGCTACTGGCCCACCGGCTCGGTGCGCGGTCGCTGGCCTTGGCCGTGCTGGCTGGATCGGCCCTGGTGGCCTGGCGGCGGCCCGCGGATCGCCTGCTGGCATCGCTGGCGGCCGCGGTGGCGCTGGCCCAGATCGCCCTGGGGGTGTTCAGTTTGCGGCTCACCCTGGCGGTGCCGGCCGTCACCGTTGCCCATCAGCTCGGTGCCGCGCTGCTGGTGGCCGTGCTCACAGCGTTATTCAGCCGCAGCCTGCTGCGGCCCTTCCAGGAGGTGTCTTGAGATGGTGAGCGCAACTGCTGTCACCCCACCGCTCACCCGTGAGCAGGTGGTGCCCTCCAGGGCCCGGATCAAGCTTCCCCCTTGGCTGGAGATCGCCAAGCCGCGGCTGATCCCCCTGCTGCTCGCCACCACCCTGGGTGGGATGGCGCTCTCGGAAGGTTGGCCGCTGCCGCCGCTGCGCCTGGCCTGCACCCTCGGCGGTGGAGCGCTGGCGGCCGCCGCTGCCGGTGTTCTCAACTGCCTGTGGGAGCAGGAGCTCGATGGCCGCATGCAGCGCACCAGCTCCCGGGCGCTGCCCTCCGGCCGCCTCTCGGTGGGCACGGCCTTCGCAATCGCCGTGGCCCTCGGCCTGAGCGCTGCCACCCTGCTGGTGGGCGGCGTTAACTGTCTGGCGGCCAGCCTGGCCCTGCTGGGGCTGTGCAGCTATGTGCTGCTCTACACGGTGCTGCTCAAGCCCCGCACCACCCAGAACATCGTGATCGGCGGTGTGGCCGGCGCCATTCCGCCCCTGGTGGGAGCGGCGGCCGCCACCGGTCACCTCGGCCTCAGCAGCTGGTGGCTTTTCGCCCTGGTGATGGTGTGGACGCCCGCTCACTTCTGGGCGCTGGCTCTCCTCCTGAAGGACGACTACCGCGCCGTTGGCATTCCGATGCTGCCGGTGGTGAAGGGCACAGCGGCCACGGCGCGCGGCATCAGCGTTTACGCCGCCGCCACCGTGCTGCTCAGCCTGCTCGGTGTGTGGGCGCTGCCCAGCGGCGGGCTCCTCTATGGCCTGCTGCTGCTTCCGTTTAACGCCCGTTTGATCCAGATGGCCTGGCGCCTCAACCGCGATCCCGACGACGTGCAGCGCGCCCGTGGCTTGTTTCGCTGGTCGATCCTCTATCTGTTCGGGATCTGCCTGCTGCTGTTGATCGCGCGGTTGCCGGCTGGGGCTGATTTCAGCAGCCAGGGCCTGGAGCTGCTGGCCATTGCCGGGCTTTTCTAGATTACAAGGCCATTGGCTGTGCGGAGCCTGAGCGGGTGGCGGATGTGATCGAGCTCCGGGAGGTGAGCAAGCGCTACGGCAAGGGCGAGAAAGCCGTGAATGCTCTGCAGGGGCTGAACCTCAGCGTGCCCGCTGGCAGCTTGTTCGGCTTGCTCGGCCCCAATGGCGCCGGCAAAACCACCACCCTGCGGATCCTGGCCACCCTGCTGGCCCCCTGCAGCGGCGTGGTGCGGGTGGCAGGGGTGGATGCCCTGGCCAATCCTCGCGGTGTGCGGCAGCGCCTGGGCTACGTGGCCCAGGAGGTGGCTCTCGACAAGATCCTCAGTGGTCGCGAGCTGCTTCAGCTGCAAGGCGATCTGTATCACCTGCCCCGCGCCGATCGCGATCAGCGCCTGGCGGAGCTTGTGGAGTTGCTAGGCATGGGCGACTGGATTGATCGCCGCAGCGGCACCTATTCCGGTGGCATGCGCCGCCGCTTGGATCTGGCCTCCGGTCTGCTGCATCGCCCCCAGGTGTTGGTGCTGGATGAGCCCACCGTTGGCCTTGATATCGAAAGCCGCGCTGCCATCTGGCAGGTGCTGGGCCAACTGCGCGATCAGGGCACCACGGTGCTGCTCAGCAGCCACTACCTCGAAGAAGTGGATGCCCTGGCCGATCAGCTGGCGATCATCGAGGGCGGGCGGGTGATTGCCGCCGGTAAGCCGGCGGAGCTGAAGGCTGCGCTGGGCGGCGATCGCGTCACCCTGCGGGTGCGGGAGTTCAGCGATGAACCCGAAGCGTTGAGGGTGCAACAACTGCTGCAGGCCTGCCCCGGCGTGCGCCAGGTGGTGGTGAACCGCGCCCAGGGCTACTCCCTCAACCTGGTGGTGGAGCACGACGGCGTGGTGGAACAGCTCCGCCGTCAGCTCGCGGAGGCTCAGTTGCCGGTGTTCGCGCTGGCCCAGAGCCGTCCCAGCCTCGATGATGTCTACCTCCAGGCCACGGGCCGCACCCTGATGGACGCTGAATTGGCGGTGGCCGGTAGCCGTGACGCCAAGGCTGAGCGCAAGCAGGCGATGCGTTGAGCACCGCTCCAGGCCCGTTGATGTTGTTCTCTTCTGTGATCACCGAGACCCGATGACCAGCGCAGCCCCCTCTCTGATGGATGCCTCGGCCGCCGTTCCGGAGCCGCGTTCGGCTGCTGCGGAGCTCACCCAGGAAACCCTGGCCCTCACGCGCCGCTTGTTCCTGCAGCTGGCCCGCCGCCCCTCCACCCTGGTGGCCGGTGTGCTGCAGCCGCTGATCTGGCTGGTGCTGTTCGGAGCGTTGTTCGCCAATGCGCCTGAAGGGCTGCTGCCCGATGGCATGAGCTATGGCCGCTTCTTGGGCGCCGGCGTGATCGTGTTCACGGCCTTCAGCGCTGCCCTCAACGCCGGCCTGCCGGTGATGTTTGACCGGGAGTTCGGCTTCCTCAACCGCCTGCTGGTGGCGCCGTTGCGCTCCCGCAGCTCGATTGTGCTGGCCTCGGTGCTCTACATCACCGCTCTGAGCCTGGTGCAGAGCCTGGCGATCATGGCCACCGCGTGGGCCCTGGGCTACGGCTGGCCCGGAGGCGCCGGGCTGGTGCTGGTGCTGGTGACGCTGCTGCTGCTGGTGTTTGCCGTGACCGGTTTGAGCCTGGGCCTGGCCTTCGCCCTACCGGGTCACATCGAGCTGATCGCGGTGATCTTCGTGGCCAACCTGCCGCTGCTGTTTGCCAGCACCGCCCTGGCTCCGATCTCCTTCATGCCGGCCTGGTTGGGCTGGCTTGCAGCCCTGAATCCCCTTACCTTCGCGATTGAACCGATCCGGGCGGCCTACGCCGGTCAGTTCTCCCTCTCGGCTGTGGTGCTGGAGGCTCCCTACGGGGAGTTGAGTGCCGCCAGCTGTCTGGGGGTGCTGGCAGTGCTGGCCCTGGGCCTGTTCCTGTTGATCCGCCCGTTGCTGGATCGCAAGCTCGCCTGATCCCCTCCTTGGCCACCCGACCTTCCGCCCTTCCCTCGCCCCAGGCCCGCCGTCAGGCCCAGCAGTTGGCGCTGCAGGCTGCTCTGGCGGCGCGCGATCCCCATCGCTTCGCTCAGCTGCTGGGCCAGTGGGTTCATCGCCATGGCGTCAGCAGAGTGGAGGAGCTGCTGGCTGCCTTGACTGAGGTGGATCCGGAGGGAGGCGCCTGGTGGTACAACCGGGCAGCGGAGCCGGAACCTGTGGCCACGCCGAAGCAAGTGGCCGCGCCGAAGCCCGTGGCCGTGCCGGAACCGCCCCTGCGCGCCAGCCGCCCTGCACCGGCCCCCACGCACCCGGTGCTGGTGCAACTGCGCAGCTGGTTGCCTGATCAGGAGACGCGCCGTGCTGCCTGATCGCGCCCAGCTGCAACGTGGATTGATCGTGTCGGTGCAGGCGCCGGAGGGGTCGCCCATGCGTCAGCCGGAGGTGATCGCGGCCATGGCCGAGGCCAGCCTCAACAACGGGGCTGTGGGTGTGCGCTTGGAGAGTCCGGAGCACATCGGTGCGGTGCGCCGCCGCTGCCCCGAAGCCCTGATCGTGGGGTTGTGGAAGCGCAGCTTTGAAGACAGCCCCGTGTACATCACCCCGGGCTGGGAGGAGATCCAGGCGGTGTGGGCAGCCGGTGCCGATGTGATCGCCCTGGATGCCACCGAGCGAAACCGGCCCCAGGGCGCTGCGTTGGCTGAGCTGGTGCAGCGGGCCCGCGCTGATCTGGGAGCAGTGCTGATGGCGGATGTGGACAGCGTTGCCAATGGTTTGCAGGCGGCTGAGCTCGGCTGCGCCTGGGTGGGAACCACCCTGTTTGGCTACACGGAGGCCACCGCTGCCAGCAAGCCGCCGGCCTGGGATCTGTTGGCGCCGCTGCGGCAGCAGTTGCCGGCGGAGGCCCTCCTGATCTGCGAGGGCGGCATCGCCACGGCCGATCAGGCCACGCGCGCCTTGCAAGCGGGTGCCGATGCCGTGGTGGTGGGTACCGCCATCACGGGTGTCGACCTGCAGGTGGCCGCCTACCGGCGCAGTTTGGAAGCTTTCTGAAGCGTGCCGCTCAGCGGTTGCGCCGGAGCCTCACACTGAGGTGGTCTCGGCTGTCTCAATGGAGGTGTGCCATGACCTCCCCGCGTTTGCTGTCGCTGGTGCCCCTGGCTCTGGGGGGTGTGCTGTTGGCCACGCCCATCGCCAGTTTGCCCATGGACGAACTGCAGGCTCTCAACCGTGAGCTGGGGCGGCTCTGCAACGACCCACCCCGCGAAGCCCTCGCCGTTTGCCGGATCCACGCCCGCCTGGTGCGGGTGCTCTGATCCGGCCCCGGCGGATCACATCATCCCGGGCATGCCCATGCCGCCCATGCCGCCCATACCGCCCATGCCACCCATGTCGCCGCCGGGCGCCGGGGCCGCAGCCGGCTCGGGCTTGTCGGCGATCACCGCTTCGGTGGTGAGGAGCAGGCCGGCGATCGACACGGCGTCCTGCAGTGCCAGGCGCACCACCTTGGCGGCATCGAGGATGCCGGCGGCCAGCAGGTCTTCGTAAACGCCGGTGGCGGCGTTGAAGCCTTTGCCGCTGCGGCGCACCTCATCGGCCACCACGTTGGCGTCGTAACCGGCGTTGGCTGCGATCTGATGCAGAGGCGCCGCCAGGGCGCGCTGCACGATCTCAACGCCCGTGCGCTCATCACCGCTGAGGCCGGCGGCCAGGCCATCCAGCTCGGCAGCGAGTTGCACCAGGGTGCTGCCGCCACCGGCCACGATGCCTTCTTCTACGGCGGCGCGGGTGGCGTTGAGGGCGTCTTCGATGCGCAGCTTGCGGTTGCGCAGCTCGGTTTCGGTGGGGGCGCCCACCTTGATCACCGCCACGCCGCCGGCCAGCTTGGCCACGCGTTCGCTGAGCTTCTCGCGGTCGTAGTCGGAGTCGGTGTTGTCGAGTTCGCGCTTGATCGAGGCCACGCGGTCGCGCACGGCCCCCTGGTGATCACCGGTGGCCACGATCGTGGTCTCGTCCTTGCTGATCGTGATCCGGCGCACCGTGCCGAGATCCTCGAGGCTCACCTTGTCGAGGGTCATGGCCCGGTCCTCGCTCACCAGGGTGGCGCCGGTGAGGATGGCGATGTCCTGGAGCATCGCCTTGCGGCGGTCGCCGAAGCCGGGGGCGCGCACGGCGGCCACCTGCAGCACGCCGCGGTTCTTGTTCACCACCAGGGTGGCCAGCGCTTCGCCATCCACTTCCTCCGCCAGGATCACCAGGGGCTTACCGGCGCGGGAGACGGACTCCAGCACGGGCACCAGGTCGTTGATGGCGCTGATCTTGCGGTCGGTGATCAGCAGCAGGGCGTTATCAAATTCGCAGACGCGGCGGTCGCCGTCGGTGACGAAATAGGGGGAGCTGTAGCCGCGATCGAAGGCCATGCCCTCGGTGATCTCGAGCTCGGTGGCCAGGCTCTTGCTTTCTTCAACGGTGATCACACCGTCCACGCTCACCTTGTCCATGGCTTCGCTCACCATGCGGCCCACCTCGTCGTCGCCGCCGGAGCTCACGGTGGCCACCTGACGGATGGCATCACCGGCCACGGCGCTGGAGCGGGCTTCGATGCCACTCACCACCTGGGCCACGGCCTTCTCCATGCCGCGGCGCAGATTCACCGGGCTGGCGCCGGCCGCCACGTTGCGCAGGCCTTCGCGGGCCATGGCCTGGGCCAGCACCGTGGCGGTGGTGGTGCCATCACCGGCCTTGTCTTTGGTTTTGGTGGCCACCTGCAGCAGCAGCTTGGCGCCGATGTTTTCGAACGGATCCTCCAGTTCGATTTCCTTGGCGATGGTGACGCCGTCGTTCACCACATCGGGTGCGCCGAATTTCTTCTCGAGCACCACGTTGCGGCCCTTGGGCCCGATGGTCACCTTCACCGCATCGGCGAGGGCGTTGATACCGCGCTCCAGGGAGGCGCGGGAGGCATCGGAGAAGGAGAGCAGCTTGGCCATCGCTGAACCGGGAACAGGCAATGGCCAAAGGGTCCCACGCCGAGGTGGCGCCTGGCTTGTGGGGAAAGCCGAATCGAGGCGGCTGCAGCGCTGCGCGCCAAGGCCGCTGCCGATAGGGTTCCGCCCATGGAGGAGAGCTTCAGCGACGCCCTAGCGGAGAGCCTCAATGGCCCGCTCACCGATGTGCTGGCCGACCCCAGCACCGGCAGCAATGTGATGGCCTTCCTGGTGGTGGTGGGTCTGGGGCTGGGGATGGCCCTGATCTACGTGCCGCTGCGGCTGTTCCTCACGATCACCACCCGTAGCCGCCGCTTGCGCCTGCTGCAGCGCATCCGGCGGCTCAGAGAGGAGTTGACCCAGCCTGTTGAGCCGGGCACCTGAGCGCTCAGCGCATCACCATGCCGCCATCCACCTGCAGCACCTGCCCGGTCATGTAGGCGGCGGCGGGGTCGGCGGCCAGGAAGCGAACGGCGCTGGCCACCTCGCCGGGCTGGCCCATGCGCCCCAGGGGGATTGCCGCCAGGATCGGCTCCTTGTCGAGCTCAGCGGTCATGTCGCTCTCGATGAAGCCGGGGGCGACGGCGTTCACCGTGACACCGCGGCTGGCGAACTCAGCGGCGCTGCTGCGGGTGAGTCCGATCACACCGGCTTTAGCGGCGCTGTAGTTGGCCTGGCCGGGGTTGCCCATCAGGCCCACCACCGAGGTGATGTTGATGATGCGGCCGCTGCGCGCCTTGAGCATCGAGCGGCTCACGGCGCGGGTGCACAGAAACACGCCGGTGAGGTTGAGGTCGATCACGCTCTGCCAGTCGGCGCTCTTCATGCGCATCAGCAGGCCGTCGCGGGTGATACCGGCGTTGTTCACCAACACATCGAGGCGGCCCTCCTTCTCCAGCACCGCCTTCACCAGGCCATCCACCTGCTCCTCATCGGCCACATTCGCCTGCTGGGCCCAGGCCTTGCCGCCTGCGGCGGTGATCTCCGCCACCACCGCCTCGGCTGCTGCCGGTGAGCTGGCGTAGTTCACCACCACCGTGGCGCCAGCCGCGGCCAGCTCCTTGGCGATCGCGGCACCGATGCCGCGGCTGGCGCCGGTCACCAGGGCAACCTGACCGGTGAGGGGGGTGGCGTCTGCCATGGCTCGGGGGAAGGCTGGGGTCGAGCGAGCGTAGATCTGCGCCCCGGCTGGCCTTCAGGCCGGCATGGTTTTCACGCCGGCCAGGGCGCTGCCCAGCAGATCCCCGAAGCGCTGCAGCTGCTGTTTGCTGCCCATCACCACCAGCAGCTGGCCGGGGCTGAGTCGCACGTCTCCCCCCGGGTTGGCCAGCAGGGGCTCCAGCTCACCGGTGGTCAGCTGGCTGGCGGCCGGATTGCGGACCGCGAGCACCAGCGCACCGCTGCGGCGACCCAGCTGCAGCTCCGCCAGGCTGGCGCCATTCAGTGCGCCCAGCTGTTGGGGGTCATCGCTGAGCTGGAATTCCTCCACCTCGCAATCGCTGCCCGCCAGCAAATCCATGAAGTTCACCGCCAGGGGCCGCAGGGCCGTGGCGGCCATGGTGCGGCCACCGGCTACATAGGGGCTCACCACCTGATCGGCCCCCGCCAGGCGCAGCTTGCCCTCCGCCTCCTCGCTATCGGCCCGGGCGATCAGGCGCGTGCGCGGCGCCAGGCCCCGGGCGCTGAGGATCACATAGAGGTTGGCGGCATTGCTGGGCAGGGCCGTCACCAGCGCCCGGCACTGGTGGATGCCCGCCTCCTCGAGGGTTTCATCGAGGGTGGCATCGCCCTGGAGCACGGTGAGCCCCCGCTGCTGGGCCTCGTCGATGCGGTCGGCGTCGTTTTCCACCACCAGCAGCTGCACGCCTTCGCCGCTGAGCTGTTCGGCGATCTCCCGCCCGATCCGGCCGTAGCCGCAGAGGATGACGTGTTGATTCATCGTGCGCTTGAGCTGTTGGCGGTAGCGCCGTTCACGCAGCCGCCGGAAATAGCCGGAGTTGGTTAATTCCAGCAGTTTCTGGATGGTCTGCTGCACCACGACCAGGCCGCCCACCAGCAGCAGCGCCGTGACGATCCGCCCGCCGCTGTGCATCACGGTGGTGTGGGGATCGCTGAAGCCCAGGGTGCTGAGGGTGATCAGCACCATCCAGTAACAGTCGCCCCAGTCCCAGCCCTCGGTGAGCCGGTAGCCCGCGGCGCCGGCATTCACCACCAGGGCGAGCGCCAGGAGCGGTCCGGCCCAGGGCCGGCGGGTGAAGAGAACGCGGGGGCCTCGCTGCCGGCGGCCAGGGCGGCGCAGCGGATTCATCCCAGGCCGAGGGCCTGGAGCACCTCAGCGGTGTGCAGTTGATCGAGATGGCCGGCGTCGCCGATGCCCTGCACGCCGTCTCGCTTCGGCAGGTCGGCAGCGCTGCGGCCCAGGGCCACCAGGGGCATGCCGCAGAGCAGCGCCAGTTCGGTGGTGACCGGATCGCTGCTCAACACCACATCGCAGCTAGCCACCTGGGCGGCCCGCTCCAGCAGCTTGGCGTTGCGGTTGGCCTCCACCACCCGCAGATCCGGCAGCTTGGCGCGCACCAGCTCAGGCAGCTGCTGCCAGCAGGCGGAGGGCCAGTCGCCACTAGTGGCGGAAGGGGCGAGCAGCAGTGCCGGTCCCTGTCCGGCGGGCAGGTTGCTGCTGGCCTGCTCGAGGGCGGGCTTGGGCAGGGCCAGCCGGAAGCTGGCGGCCTCCAGGCTCACGCCCAGGGGTTGGAGGAAACTCGCCATCGCCTGGGCGCTCCAGCCGGTGGGGGGCGTGACGGTGCTGGTGGCGGAGAAGCCGCTCTGGGCCACGCGGTTGGGGATGTGGCTCATCGAGAGCATCAGATCCACCTGGCGGCCGCTGGCCAGGTTGATGCAGGCCTGGAAATCGGGCTCGCGCACATTGCCGAGCAGGTTGGCCCAGTCCGCCAGAGTGGGACTGGCGTTGAAGTCGAAGGGGATCAGCTTTTCCACCGCCGGCAGCAGGCTCCAGGCGGCAGCGGCTGCGGGTGCGCAGGCCACCTGGATCTGGGCGTTGAGGGCGTCTGCCGTGCGGGCAGCGGCGGGCAAGACCTGCAGCTGTTGATCGAGGCCGCCTGGTACCAGAAACAGAACGCGCATGGCGGCAGGCGGAGCGTGGACTGATTGTATGTAGGTGGGATTACTCAGCCCCGGAGCCCTGACATGCATCTGTTGATCGCCTGTGCCGGCAGCGGTCGTCGCATGGGGGCTGAGCGCAACAAGCTGCTGCTGGAGGTGGCGGGCCGGCCGGTGCTGGCCTGGACGCTGCAGGCAGCCCTGGCCTCCGAGGCGATCAGCTGGATCGGCGTCGTGGGGCAACCGGTGGATCAGGCCGACATCCAGGCCCTGGTGGCTGCTGCCCAGCCCCAGAAGCCGGTGGTGTGGGTGCAGGGCGGCGATACCCGCCAGGATTCGGTGTGCAACGGCCTGGCGGCCCTGCCGGCCGAGGCCGAGGCGGTGCTGATTCATGACGGCGCCCGCTGCCTGGTGGAGCCTGCGCTGATCGATCGCTGCGCGGCGGCGGTGCTGGCCGGCGCTGCGGTGATTGCGGCGGCGCCTGTGACCGACACGATCAAACGGGTGGATGGCGCCGGTGTGATTCAGGACACCCCCGATCGCGCCCAGCTCTGGGGTGCGCAGACTCCCCAGGGGTTTCCGGTGGCGCAGCTGCGCCAGGCCCACGCGCAGGCCCGGAGCGAAGGCTGGAGCGTCACCGATGACGCCTCGCTGTTTGAGCGGTTGGGCTGGCCGGTGCAGGTGATGGAGTCGTCGCCGGCCAACATCAAGATCACCACTCCCTTTGATCTCACGATCGCGGCGGCGGTGCTTGCCGCCCGTCAGGGCTGAAGCAGCTCCAGCTGGCCGCGCTCAGCATCCAGCCGCGCCCGCCAGCCCAGCGGCAGGGCGGCATTCCCGGGGTCGTGCCCCACGGCCAGCCCCGCCAACACGGGGATGCCCAGGTTGGCGGTGCGCTCCCGCAGCACCTGCTCCAGCCCGAAGCCGGAATGCTCCTGATCGCAGCCGGAGAAGCTGCCCAAACCAATGCCTGCCAGCTGTTGCAGGGCACCGCAGAGGCGCCACTGGGTGAGCATCCGATCCAGGCGGTAGGGCGCCTCGCCCACGTCTTCCAGCACCAGCACCGCACCCTTGAGGGTTGGCAGATGGGCGGTGCCCAGCAGGTGTGTGGCCACCGTGAGATTGCCCACCAGCAGCGGCCCTTCGGCCACGCCTGCGCTCCAGCCCTCCCCATCGAGGGCCGGCAGGGGCTCGCCAAACAGCAACTGTCGCAACCGCTCCTGGCTCCAGGCCGGCTCGCCCGCCAGGCTGGTGAGCATCGGCCCGTGGATGCCGCCCGCGATTCCGGCCGCCTGGCGGGCCCAGAGCAGCGAGGTGACATCCGAAAAGCCCAGCAACCACTGCGGGTTGGCGCTGGCGCGCTGCCAGGGGGCGGCGGGATCCTCCAGTAGCCGGGCCGAGCCCCAGCCGCCCCGCACGCAGGCCAGCAGCGGCGCGGCGGCTTGCAGATCCGCCCCCCGTTCAGCGTCCCTCCCAGCTAGGTAGCCCCAGCTGCGCAGGGGTTGGGGGTGCGGCTCCACCACCAGCCCCCAGCTCTCCAGCAGGCTGATGCCATCCTCCAGTCGTTCCAGCGCCTCCGGCTGCAGGGCCGAGCTGGCGGCGGCCAGCTGCACGCGATCACCCGGCTGCAGGGGCTGAGGCTGGCGGCTCATGTGGGCAGGGCTCCGCTGCGTCCGATCACCAGAGCCAGCAGCAGCAGGGCCCCCAGCCACACCTGATGGCGGAAGTGCCGTGCAAAGGCCGAGCGCGGCAGCTGCGGTTGTTGCAGCCGCAGTGCTTCCCGCAGCCAGCCGGCGCCGGCCAGGAGCCACAGCAGCCAGAAGAGCGGCGTGACCCCTTGCGCCGCAGCGGCCCAGGCCAGCAACAGGGCTGCGGCCCCGTAGCAGCACCCCACCACCAGCGGCGCCTGATCGCCGAGGCTCAGGGCTGAGCTGCGCACACCCACCCGCCGGTCGTCGTCGCGATCCGACATCGCATACACCGTGTCGAAACCGAAGGTCCACAGCAGCGTGGCCAGCCAGAGCGCTGCCAGGGGCCAGCCGCCGCTGAGCGTGCCGCGGGCTGCTGCCCAGGGGATCAGCACTGCGAAGCCCCAGCAGAGTGCCAACACCGCTTGGGGGTAGCCAAACCAGCGCTTGGCGGAGGGGTAGAGCAGCACCGGTGGCAGGGCCGCGATTGCCAGGCCCAGGCAGAGGCCGCGGTTTGCGGCCGGGAGCCCCCAGAGCACCACCGCCAGGGCAACGCCGAGGCAGATCGCCAGCAGCAGCAGGGCTTCGGCCACGCTGATGCGGCCACTGGCCAACGGCCGCTGGCTGGTGCGTTCCACCTGGGGATCGATGCGGCGGTCCCAGAGGTCGTTGGCCACGCAGCCGGCGCCGCTCACCGCCAAACCGCCCAGCACGATCCAGCCCAGCAGCTCGGCCGGTGGTGCCCCGCCCGGCAGCAGCCACAGGCTCCAGCCGGCGGGGATCAGCAGGATCAGGCGCCCGCTGGGTTTGTCCCAGCGCAGCAGCGCCAGCCAGGCCTGCAGTGGTGCCAGGGGAACCTCCGCTGAAGTGGCGCAAACCCTAGGTCTGCCGGGCCGGTGCCCAGCGGTGCGAAAGTGGCCCAGCGCTTGAGGCGATGGCCGCGTGAGCGAGGCACCCAGCCGCTCGATCGGGAGTTCCATCCGCCCCGTGGCGGGAATCGATATCGGCACCAATTCGATCCACCTGCTGGTGGCGGCGGTGGACACCGAGCTGCGCACCTTCTCGGTGATCCTCACGGAGAAATCCACCACCCGCCTGGGGGAGCGCGACCCCGACAGCGGTGACCTCACCCCCGAGGCGATCGAGCGGGCCTTCACCACCCTGCGCCACTGCCGCGAGCTGGCCGCCAGCCACGGCGTGCAGGCCGGCGATGTGGTCACGGCGGCCACCAGTGCGGTGCGGGAAGCCCCGAACGGACGCGAGTTTTTGCAATCGATCCAGGAGCAGCTGGGGCTGGAGGTGGATCTGGTGAGCGGTCCGGAGGAGGCCCGCCTCATCTATCTGGGCGTGCTTTCGGCGATGGCGTTTGGGGATCAGCCCCATCTGATCCTGGATATCGGCGGTGGTTCCACCGAACTGGTGCTGGCTGATGGCCGTGATGCCCGCGTTCTCACCAGCACCCGGGTGGGTGCGGTGCGCCTGCAGCGGGACTTTGTGCGCGAGGAGCCGCTGCCGCCCAAGCGCGTGGAGTTTCTGCGGGCCTTCATCCAGGGATCGCTGGAGCCTGCGGTGCTGAAGGTGCGCCAGCAGCTCCAGAACGGCGAAACGCCAGTGATGGTGGCCACCAGCGGCACGGCCATGGCGGTGGCGGCCATGGCGGCGGCCGAGGATCCGCGGCCGCCGCTGCGCATGCAGGGCTACCGCGTGAGCCGACAACGGCTCGATGGCCTGGTGGAGCGCCTGCTCACCCTCACCCCGGCCCAGCGGCGCGCTCTGCCCTATCTCAACGAGCGCCGCGCCGAAATCATCGTGCCGGGTGCCCTGATCCTGCAAACCGCCATGGAGATGCTCGGCGTGCAGGAGCTGGTGGTGTGTGAGCGGGCGCTGCGGGAGGGGCTGATCGTGGATTGGATGCTGCGCAACGACCTGATCGTGGATCGCTTTGCGTTCCAGAGCAGCATCCGCCAGCGCACCGTGCTGCATCTGGCGCAGCGCTACAAGGTGGATGTGCCGCGGGCTGAGCGGGTGGCGGCGTATGCCCTCAGCCTCTACACCCAGGGCCAGGGGCTGCTGCATAGCGATGACGGCAGTGGCCGGCAGCTGCTGTGGGCGGCGGCGATGCTGCACAGCTGCGGTCAGCACATCAACAGCGGCGCCTATCACAAGCACAGTTGGTATCTGATCCGCCACGGCGAGCTGCTGGGCTACGCCGACAGCGAACACCTGATGGTGGCGGCGATCGCCCGCTACCACCGCCGCTCCCTGCCCAAGAAGCGGCATGAGTCGTGGCAGCTGATCGAAGGGCGCGAGCAGCGCCGCACCGTGGCAGCCATGGCGCTGCTGCTGCGGCTGGCGGTGGCCCTGGATCGCCGCCCGGAGGCCGTGGTGGCGGGCATCCAGCTGCGGCAGGACGGCGACAACTCCGGCTCGATCCGGCTCGAGCCGATGCACTCGGATCTGGATCTCAGCCTGGAGCGCTGGAGCCTGGCAGCCTGCGCCCCTGCGGTGGAGGAAGCGGTGGGGGTGCGCCTCAGCGTGCTGGAGCCTTGAAGCTCACCCAGCGGATCTGATCAATCGGGCCCAGGGGCCGGGCGGGCTGGGCGCCGAAGCTCACCTGCACCAGATCCGGGCGACCGGCGAGCACCTGGAGCCCCCCCTGCAGCGGGAAGCTGCGCTCGCCTTTGAAGTTGCCTTCAAACAGCTGTTTGCCGCTGCCGTTGCGCACCTCCAGCCAGCTGGCTTGCTTGCTGCTCAGTTTGAGGCTGGTTGCCGGTACGGCGGCCGCCGCAGCGGGCTTGGGGCGTTTCGGCTTGGGCTGGGTTGCGGCTGGCTTTGGCTTCGCTGTGGGCGGGGCCGAGCGTGCGCTCACCAGCTGCTGCAGCTGGCTGCGTAGCTGCCAACCCCAGCTGCCGGCGGCGATGACGCCCGCGAGTAGGGCCAGGCTGCCGAGCCAGCGCAGGGCCCCTTGGCGGCTGGAGCGGGCCGGTTGGTGGGTGTAGCTCTGGGCGCTGATGCGGGCTGCGCGCCGTTCCCGCGAGGGGCTTGGCACGCTGCTGAGGGGGGCAGGGGTGGCCTTGAACGGACTGCTGCTCTCCTTCTTGAGCGGCGTGATCAGCGCATCGATGTCGCAGGAGAGGGCCGTGGCAACGCGGCGGGCCTGGGCGATCACAAACACCAGTTCCGGCAGCCGGGCGCGATCACCGGATTCCAGGGCCAGTAGCTGCTCCTCACCCATGCGCAGCTGTTTGGCCAGGCTGGCTACATCGAGCCCGCGTGCTTCGCGCGCTTGTTGGAGCGTGCTGCCCAGCCGTTCCAGCGGCCTCTGGCTGTCGTCCGAAGGTGTGGGTGTGGAGGCCTCACTGGCGTTCACAGGCCAACAGCTACTGCGTTGGCGGCATTCTGCCTTGAAACACTCCAAGGGCAAACCGCTAGCAAAATTGCAGCGGGAGTGCTTCAAAAATGGGCGATACTGGATTCGAACCAGTGACCCCTTCCGTGTGAAGGAAGTGCGCTACCACTGTGCTAATCGCCCGCGTGCGCTGATTGCTCGCGCCTGATGAGCTTAGAACATCAAGGTTCGCCCCTCAGCTGGCGGAGCTGATCGCCTGGCTGGCCGCGCGGAACAGATGGTCGTGGCTGGCGGAATAGAGCTTGGAGCGGGCTTCCCCTGGCGGTGCCAGCGCCGGACTCACCACATAGAGGGTGGTGCGGATCAGTTGGCGCTCCGCGCTCACCTGGGTCATGGCCTGCAGCGGCACCACGGTGAGCCATTGGTCGGGCCAGCTCACGCGGTAGGCGATGGCCACCGGCGTGTCGGCCGGGTAGTGCAGCAGCAGCTCCGCCTGCACCTCCTCCACATGGCGGGCGCTGAGATAGAGGCAGAGCGAGGCCTGCAGGGCGGCCAGCTTGGCTAGGGATTCGTGCTCCGGCACCCCCGTGCGGCCGCCGGCGCGGCTGAGCACGATCGTTTGCACCAGCCCCGGCACCGTGAGTTCCGATTGCAGGGCGGCGGCGGTGGCCTGGTAGGCACTCAGGCCCGGCACCACCTCCACCTCCACCCCCGCTTCCTCCAGGCGGCAGCGTTGTTCATGCAGGGCGCTGTAGAGGCAGGTGTCGCCGTCGTGCAGGCGCACCACCCGTTGCCCCCGGGCCACCCGATCCAGCATCACCCCCATCACCTCCTCGAGGGTGAGGGTGCTGGTGCGCAGCCGCTCGCAACCCTCCGGGGCCATCGCCGCCAGCTGCGGGTTCACGAGTGAATCGGTCCAGATCAAAACCTCGGCCTGCTCGATCACCCGCGCCGCGCGCAGGGTGAGCAGGTCGGGTGCGCCTGGCCCGGCACCCACAATCCACACCTTGCCGCTCATGCCTGCACTCCGCTGGGATCAGGCAGCGGTTGACGCCGGCAATAGAGCCAGTAAAGACCGAAAGCGCCCAAAGCGATTAGCGCCAGGCTCACCAATTGCGCCATGCGCAGGCCGCCGTCGCAGTCGGGCGGTGTGCCCAGCAGGCAGAGCGGGTCGATGCGCAGGCCTTCAATCCAGAAGCGGCCGCAGCTGTAGGCCACCAGATAGATGCAGCTGATGGCGCCCACCGGCAGGTTGATCCTGCCCCGCACACCCCGCTCAAACAGCACCAGCAGCAGGGCCAGCACGCCCAGATTCCAGAGGGATTCGTAGAGGAAGGTGGGGTGGAAGGTGCTCTGGTCGAGGAACTCCACGGGCCGGCTGGCGTAGGGAATCGTGAGCTTCCAGGGCAGATCAGTGGGCAGGCCGAAGGCTTCGGAGTTGAAGAAGTTCCCCCAGCGTCCGATGGCCTGGCCCAGCGCCACCGACGGCAGCAGCACATCCAGCAGGTTCCAGAAGGCGATCCGCCGCCAGCGGCTGTAGAGGATCACCGCCAGGCTGCCGCCGATCAGGGCACCGTGGATGGCGATGCCGCCTCGCCAGATGGCCAGCGCATCCAGCCAATTGAGCTGGTATTGCCGCCACTCGAAGGTCACGTAATACAGCCTCGCGCCAACCACGGCGGCCAACACCAGGATCGGCAGCAGATCGGCGATCAGAGTTGGATCCAGGCCCCGTTGTTTGCCCAGCCGCGTGGCCAGCAGCAGCCCTAGCAGCACGGCAACGGCGATCAGCAGGCCATACCAGCGCAGAGAAAAGGGCCCCAGCTGAAACAGCAAGGGCCCCGGTGAGGTGAACAGAGCGAGGGGCATCAAACGCCTTCGGCAGCCTGCACCTTTTCTACCTGCTTCTTCTTCAGCACCAGCATGATCTGGGCCAGGGCCACGGCGGCGAAGAAGGCGAGCAGGCCATAGATGCGGTTGGGGTTCTGCAGCACCACCTCGGCATCGAGCTGACCAAAGCCACCCACATTGGGGTCGTTGGTGAGGGCAGCACCAGCGGCCACCACGTCACCCACCTGAGCGGTGATGGTGGGGCCAGCAGGGATGGTTTCGCTGACGCTGGTGCCGTCGGCGGTTTTGATCATTACCACCGAGCCGCCGTTATCGCCCGCGTTGATCGCATCCACGGTGCCGGCTGCGGAGGCCGTGAAAGCGCTGTTGTTGCTCTTCTCACCGGTGGGATACACCTGGCCGCGGCCGCGGTTACCGCCCACGTGGAGTTGATATTTGCCGAAGTGAATGGCGCTATCGGTCGCGGGATCGGGGGAGAGGATCGGGAACACGATCTTCTGGTGATCGTCGCCGGGGAGGGGGCCCACCAACAGGATGTTGGGGTTCGCGTCGTTCCAGGTGGTCACATACACACCGGCGGTCTCTTCCTTGAGCTCGTCGGTGAGGCGATCCGCCGGTGCGAGGGTGAAGCCATCGGGGAGCATCACAACGGCGCCCACATTCAGGCCGGTGGGACTGCCATCGCCAGCCACCTGCTGCACGGCGGTGTCGTAGGGGATTTCCACTTCCACCTTGAACACCTCATCGGGGAACACGGCCTGAGGCAGTTCCACGTGGGTGGGCTTCTTGGCCAGGTGGCAGTTGGCGCAGGCCAGCTTGCCGGTGGCTTCGCGGGGGTAGTCGTAGTTCTGTTGCGCCCAGAACGGATAGGCCCAGCTGGCCTGGGGGGCGAACAGCAGAGCGCCGAGGGCCAGCAGCGAGCTCAGCAGCAGGGAGAAGGGGCGACGCATGGGGCGGAGAAACGAGGGGGAGACGACTGGAGAGGAGATCAGACCCACCAGGGCTTCTCGCCGGTGCGGAAATCGGTTTCGGTCCACTGGCTCAGGAACACGTTGTCGCTGTCCACGCTCACGTGGGCCAGGGCCAGGGAGAGGGGGGCAGGGCCGCGCACCACCTTGCCAGTGGCGTCGTATTGCGAGCCGTGGCAGGGGCACATGAACTTGTTGGCCGCGGCGTTCCAGGGCACCACGCAACCCAGGTGGGTGCAGATGGCGTTGATGCCGTAGCTGCCGATGGCATCGCTGCCCTCAACGATCAGGTAGGTGGGGTCACCCTTGAGGCCCTGCACCAGGTTGCGGTCACCTTCGCGGTGGGTGCTCAGCCAGCCGCTGGCGGTCACGGCATTACCCAGCTCGTCCTTGGCGGAGGTGCCTCCACCGGACCCCGCAGCCTTGGGGGGGATGAAGTAGTTCACCACCGGATAGAGGGCGCCCAGCGCCACGCCGGTCACCGACCCGAAGGTGAGCAGGTTCATGAACTGACGACGACCCATTCCGGGCACGTCACCACTCGAGGCGCTTGCTGGGATCTGGGTCATACGGGCGGCGATGCAGCCACTGCAATTTGGCGCCCATTATGGACGTTGCCCCACCGGCTCCCGCTGGCCGAAACGGGCTGGCGCCGGCAGCCTGCAACATGCTGTTGCGCGCCCCCGTCTTTGTGACCCTGCCGTCCGACGCTCCGCTCAGCAGCGCTGAGGTGCTCCAGATCCTGCGCCAGCGCTGGCAGGCCTCCTACGACCTGCAGTTGATCCTGCGCCGCGGCCGTTTGTATTTCCAGGTGATGTGGGGCTATCTGGAGCAGCAGTCGTTCCCGATGACGGCTGACGACTACACGGCTCGGGTGGAGGAGCTTGTGGCGAATCTCAATGGATTGGGGGTGGCGGCGCAGGTGCGCCACTGGCTCACCACCACCACCGACAAGCCGCGGCTGGGCAAGGCGATGTCGCTGGCCCTGGATCTGCCAGAGGGGCGGGCCAGCGAATTTCTGCTTTAAACGCGCTGCACCAGCCTCGCCAGGCCCACGCCCAACAGATAGAGCGCTGTGATCGCTCCGCTCAGCAGCAGCATCGTCACCGGATCGGTGGACGGTGTGAGCACGGCTCCAGCCAGGGCCGAAGCCACCACCACAAACCGCCAGGCCGCGAGCATGGCCTGGGCGCGCACCAGCCCCAGGGCCGCCAGCAGCATCTGCAACACAGGCAGCTGAAAGGCCAGGGCCGTGGCCACCATCAGCAACAGCACGAAATCGAGATAGCGCTCGATCGACCAGAGCGGCTCCACCACATCGGCGCCGTAGCTCACCAGAAAATTGAGAGCGGCGGGCACCAGGGCCCACCAGGCAAAGGCCAGCCCGGCCAGAAACAACACAGCTGAGCCCCCCACCGCTGGTGCCACGAGCCGTTGCTCCCGGCGGGTGAGGCCCGGCAGCACAAACCCCAGGGCCTCGTAGAGCACGTAGGGCAGCGCCAGGGTGAGGCCGGAATAGCCGGCCACCTTGAGCGACACGAACAGGAATTCCCCCGGGGCCAGCTGTAGGAAATGAATGCCCTTGGCCGGCACCTCCAGCAGCCGCACCAGCGGTTTCACCAGCAGCAGGCAGCCCGCTGCACCGATCACCACCGCCAACAGGCTGCGGAAGATGCGGCGCCGCAGCTCCTCGAGATGGTCCACCAGGGTCATCTCCACCTCGCCCGGGAACTGGTCGTCGGGGTGGGTGGAGGCAGCGCTGCCGGCAGCGGCCACACGGATCGGTTCCGGTGGGGGCAGCACGGTGTTGGGCAGGCTGTCGGGTTCGCTCATCGCTCTTGCTCCCGCCCGAGGCTAGGGAGCAGGGCGGCAGCGCGGCTCGGATCCGCCCAGAGCACCTCTCCGCCCCGATGTCGCACCGTGCCTGGTCCGGCGCCGGCGATGCGCTGCAGCTCCTCGCAGGGCACCATCACCACCGCCACCCGGCTGTTGCCCCGCGCCCGGCTGTAGTGGGCAGCCAGATCGGCCGCTGCCTGCAGGTCGGCATCGCCGCATACCCCCTCCGAGGCCTTCAGCACCACATGGCTGCCGGGACACTCCTGGGCGTGGAACCAGAGATCGCCGCGGCGGGCCTGGCGCAGGCTGATCCACTCGTTTTGTCTGTGGTTGCGGCCCACCTGCAGGCGCAGCCCACCGGGGCTGCTGAGCTCCAGCGGTTGGGGGGTGCCGGTGTTGGCATTGCGCTGGCGTTTGCGTGATGGCCGGGCCTCCAGCAGCAGCGTGAGGTCGTCATCCAGGCCTTGCAGCAGCTCCAGGGCCGCGGCCTCCGGTTCGCTGGCGGCCTGCTCGAGATAGGTGAGGCTGGCGTCGAGCTGCTCGATCCGCTGCTGGTGCTGCTCCAGCCGCGGGGTGATCGCCGCCACGGAGCGCCGCAGTTTGCGGGCTCGCTTGTAGAGCGCCTGGGCTTCGGCCACCTGCTCGCGGCTGGGTTGCGCCAGGCAGAGCAGCGCATCCCCCTGCCGCTGCAGCGTGTCGCTGTTCTCCACCTGATCGAGCAGCTGTTGCTGGTGCTCCTGTTGGCCGCGCTCCCGCTGCAGCAGCTGCTCCAGGCGCTGTCGCAGGCTGTGCTGCCGTTGCTGCACCTGACGCTGCTGCAGGCGTTCCTGATGGTAGGCGGCCAGGGCCTGGTTGATCGCTAACGGCTGTGCCGCTGCGTTGGTTGCGATTCCTGCCGCCGGCCAGCAGCGATAGGCGCAGTGGAGGCCGGGGCTGAACTGGAATCGGTGCTGCTCAAGGGCGGCCAGCCAGTGTTGCCATCGCTGCCAGAGCTGCTGCCACTGGCTGGGGGTGAGCGTGTCCACCGGCTGGGCGAGCAGGGCGGGGCTGTCGCTGTCGTCGCCGGCCAGCTGCATCGCCAGGGCAGGGCTGATGCCCTGATAGGCGCTTTGCAGAGCCTTGCGCAGCGGCAGGGGCAGCAGCTTCAGTTGCGTCTGCCAGTGTTCGAAGGGTTCAGCCCCACTGGGCGGCTGGCCGGCCAGGGGCGGTGGTGGGCTGTAGGCATCGCCGGTGCCGATCGGCCGCAGCCGCGAGTGTTGGTGCCGCACCTGCCGGGCGGCGGCCACCACCCGGCGCTGCTCATCCAGCAGAAACAGATTGCTGTGGCGCCCCATCAGCTCCAGCACCAGCCAGCGCTGCTGCGGCTCGCCGGGGCGTGGCGCGAAGCCCAGCTCCACCACGCGCTCCCACCCTTGTTGCTCCAGGCTCACCAGGGCCAGTCCCCCCAGGCCGTGCTGCAGTTGCTGCGCCAGGGTGCTGCCATCGCCCAGCCGCGGTGGCGGCTCGATCGCCAGCAGCCTCGGGGCTTCCGCCAGCCAGCTCAACTCCAGCCAGAGGCGACGCTCCAGCGTGCGAAATCCCAGCTGCAGCGTGTGGCCATCCGCCTGCTGGGCCTTCTCAAAGCGACTGGGCAGCAGCAGCGGCTGCAACTCACTCAACACCGCCCGCAGGCTGGTGAGGTCCATGGCCTGGAGCGACGCAGCGGCCATGGGCGCGGGCGGGAGTGGTTGCAGCGGCACACCTACTCTGCAGGGCCGCGCACGATCCCAATGGTTGCCGAGGCTCCCAGCGCCGGCCGGCTGTTTCTGATCACGGGCCCCAGCGGTGTGGGCAAGGGCACCCTGGTGGCGGCCCTGCTGCAGCGGCACCCCCAGATCTGGCTCTCGATTTCCGCCACCACCAGGGCACCCCGCAACGGTGAGGTGGATGGCCAGCACTACTTCTTCCTCGACCGCTCCGACTTCGACGCCCGGGTGGCGGCGGGCGGCTTGCTGGAGTGGGCTGAGTTTGCGGGCAATTGCTACGGCACACCCCGCCAGCCTGTGGAGCAGCAGCTCGCCTCAGGCCGGCCGGTGGTGTTGGAGATCGAGCTGGAAGGCGCGCGGCAGGTGCGCCAGAGCTTTCCCAGTGGCTTTCAGATCTTCATCGAGCCGCCCTCCTTTGAGGAGCTGGAGCGGCGCATCCGCGGCCGCGGCACCGATAGCGAGGAGGCCATCAGCCGCCGGCTGGAGCGAGCTCGGGTGGAGCTGGAGGCCGCCTCGGAATTTGATGCCGTGCTGGTGAATGCCGATCTCGATCAGGCCCTGGCGGAGCTTGAGCGTCTGCTGGGCTTGGCCTGAGCCAAAAAAAGGCCCCTTGCGGGGCCGGAGCTGATTACATCGGGTGGAACAGCAGATCCGGATAGAAGCGGTTGAACTCGATCAGGATGCCGGCGGTGACGGTGAACCAGATCGCGGCAAACACCGGAGCGGTGGTGAGGAACTTCTTCATCGTTGGAAAGGGTGTTTGGAACAGCGCTGAAACTCAGCGAGGGGAGACGGTGATCTTGTCGTCGGATTCGGTGAGCTTGCCGCTGGTGAGTGCGCCAAAGGCAGCAAGGGGCCAGGTGGCGGCAGCCAGGGTGCTCTTGAAGGCCAGCGACAGATCGATCTGGATTTCCTTCATGGTGGCGTCCTTATCACCGCGGATTGCGATCAGGTAGTTGCGACCGGCCCAGCCGATGCAACCCGCGATGTAGAGGAAGGCGATGCCGGGGATGATGAAGTCGCCGGCGTGGCTGAGGCGGCCATCCACGATCAGGTGGGGCAGGCCATCAGCACCGCAGGAGGCCTGGCTATACATCGCAAAGCGAGCCTTGGCCTGGTCGGTGGTGGCAGCAGCGGCGCGCTGCTGGAAGCGGGCGCTTTCAGCGCAGGGGGTCAGACCCGCCACGTCGGCCTTGGCCACAGGGGCAAAGCCGAAGATCAGCAGGGCAGAAATCAGAACAGCAAAAAGGCGGCGCATCGGGTCCAGCTGCTGCACGGCAGGATGTCACTGACGGACCCTAAGAGCGGCCCTCTGAATCAATGCCAACCCTGCTGGCCCTCGAAACAAGTTGTGACGAGTCGGCGGCAGCCGTGGTGCGGGATCAGCGGGTGTTGGCGAGCGCTGTGGCCTCACAAGTGGAGGAGCACGCGCGCTGGGGCGGCGTGGTGCCTGAGATCGCCTCCCGCCGCCATGTGGAGGCCCTGCCGGCGCTGATCGAGCAGGTGATGCAGCAGAGCGGTGTGGCCTTCGCTGAGCTCGATGCCATCGCCGCGACGGCCGCCCCCGGCCTGGTGGGCGCGCTGCTGGTGGGATCGGTCACTGGCCGCAGTCTGGCGCGGCTCTATGGCAAACCCTTTCTGGGCGTTCATCACCTCGAAGGCCATCTCTGCTCCGTGCAGCTGGGTGAACCGCTGCCGCCGGGGCCCTATCTGGTGCTGCTGGTGAGCGGCGGCCACACCGAGATGATCCGCGTGGATGGCCCCGGTTGCTATCAGCGACTGGCTCGCAGCCGCGACGATGCCGCCGGGGAAGCCTTCGACAAGGTGGCCCGATTGCTGGGCCTCGGTTATCCGGGCGGCCCGGCGATTCAGGCGGCTGCTGAACACGGTGATCCCACGCGGTTTGTGTTGCCGAAAGGGCGTGTGTCGCAGCCTGGCGGTGGTTTCCATCCCTACGACTTCAGCTTCTCGGGATTGAAAACAGCGGTGCTGCGTCTGGTGAATCAGCTCAAGGCGGATGAAGCGGCGGGTGGTGAACCCTTCCCGATCGCCGATGTGGCCGCCAGCTTCGAGCAGGTGGTGGCCGATGTGTTGGTGGAGCGCACCACGCGCTGTGTGCGTGATCAAGGCTTGAGCACGTTGGTGATGGTGGGCGGTGTGGCGGCCAACCGGCGCCTGCGCCAGCGCCTTGAGCAGCGCTGCTCCGCTCTGGGCATCCAATGGCGCCTGGCGCCATTGGCCTACTGCACCGACAACGCCGCGATGATCGCTGTGGCGGCCGAGCAGCGCTTCGCAGCCGGTGCCAGGAGCGCGATCGAGCTGGCGGTGGCCCCGCGCCTGGCACTGGAGGAGGCTCCTGTTCTCTATGAACCGCAAGCCCCCTTTTGAGCTCTCTAGGGTGGGAAGACTCACGGTTCAGGCGATGGCAACCGCTCAACCGACACCCAACGCCGCCGATGTGGAGGTGGCTCCCCCTGAGGAGCTCAACCAGTGGAAGCGTGGTTTCACTCCCCAGGCTGAGATCTGGAACGGCCGCATGGCGATGCTGGGCCTGTCGGTGGGGCTGAGCGTGCTGCTGGTGGCCCGTCTCACCGGCAAGGCCTAGGCCTTACCCCGCAGCGCCTGAGCCAGCTCGTTGGGCCTGAGGCTCTGCGCCAGCGCGTCGTCGGCGCTGACGCGACCGCTCTCCACCAGCAGCTGCAGGGCCTGATTGGCGGTTTGCATCCCGTCGAAGCCGCTGCGGGCCATGATGTCTTCGATCTCCGCCAGTTCACCGCGCTGGATGTAGTCCTTGCAGGCGTCGGTGTTGATCAGGATGTCGTGGAAGGCGGCGCGCCTGCCGTCGGTGGTTTTGAGCAGCCCCTGGGCGACCACCCCCAGCAGGCTCTCGGATACGGCCCGGCGGATGCTCTCCTGCTCGCTCGGGGGCACCATGCCGAGCACGCGCTCCACGGTTTTCACCGCTGAGTTGGTGTGCAGGGTGCCAAACACCAGGTGCCCGGTCTGGGAGGCCTCGATGGCGGTGGCGAGGGTCTCCCCATCGCGGATCTCACCGATCAGGATCACGTCGGGGTCTTCGCGCAGGGCAGCCCGCAGGGCGTTGTGGAACTGGCGGGTGTGCTCCCCTACCTCCCGGTGGCGGATCAGCGACTGACGACTCTCATGCACGAACTCCACGGGATCCTCGATCGTGAGGATGTGGCAGCTGCGGTTGCGATTGATCCAATCGATCATCGCCGCGAGCGTGGTGCTCTTGCCCGAGCCGGTGGGTCCGGTGATCAGCACCAGCCCCTTGGGGCGTGAGGCCAGCTCCTGTAACACCTCCGGCAGGCTGAGCTCGTCGAGGGTTGCGATGCGCTGGGGGATCAGCCGCAGCACCATCGCCGGCCCCCGCAGCGAGTCGAGAAGGTTGATGCGCACCCGCACAAACGGGAAGGCATGGGAGCCATCGAATTCCTTCTCGCGCCCAAACGCATCGATCTGAGCCGGGCTGAGGATCTCCCGCAGCCAGCCGTTGAACGTGCTGAGATCGGTGGTGGGCCAGCCGCTGCGCACCATCTCGCCACGGGCGCGGTAGCGGGGCTCCTCCCCCACCCCGAGGTGCACATCGGAGAAGCCGTTCTGCTCGGCGATCTGCACAATCTCCGCCAGGCTGCCGGGCTGAGGGCCGTTGAGGGCGCCGGGTTCGCTGCTGGGGGGCGGTGCCGCTGGGATTGGCGCTGCGGCTGGCGCTGCAGCCGGAGCCGCGGTTCCCGTTAGCGGCGGAAACAGGCTCGGCGGAAACGGGGAGCTGGCACTCACCACGGCATGGATGGCTGGCTCCAGCTTCGCGGCGGATGCTGGGGTTGCCTAGGGATTTCGCGCGCCATCTTTAGGATCCGGCTGACTGCCCGGCCACCGTGAGCACCCCCCACAACGTTTGCATCGTGCTGGGCACGCGCCCGGAGGCCATCAAGTTGGCGCCCGTGATTCAGGCCTTCCAGGCGTCACCTGATTTCCACACGCGCGTGGTGCTCACCGGTCAGCACCGGGAGATGGTGGCCCAGGTGATGGACCTGTTTGATCTGCAGGCCGATCACGACCTGGAGCTGATGGCTCCCAAGCAGACCCTCACCCACATCACCTGTGGCGCGCTGCAGGGTTTGCAGGCGGAGTTTGAACAGCACCGGCCCGATCTGGTGCTGGTGCAGGGCGACACCACCACCGCCTTTGCCTCAGCCCTGGCGGCCTTCTACGCCCAGGTGCCGGTGGGCCATGTGGAGGCCGGCCTGCGCACCGACAACATCATGGATCCCTATCCAGAGGAAGCGAACAGACGGCTGATCTCGCAGGTGGCCCAGTTGCACTTCGCTCCTACGGAGGTGTCCGCCGCCAACTGCCGCGCCTCCGGCGTGGTGGGCGAGGTGTGCGTCACTGGCAACACGGTGATCGATGCCCTGCTGCTGATGGCGGAGAAGGCGCCGCCGTTTGAGCACCCCGGCCTCGATTTCGCGCGGCAGCGGGTGATCCTGGCCACGGTGCACCGCCGCGAGAACTGGGGGGAGCGGTTGCAGGAGATCGGCCAAGGCTTCCTGGCGGTGCTGGAGCGTTTCCCCGATACGGCCCTGCTGCTGCCACTGCACCGCAACCCCACCGTGCGCGAACCGTTGCAGGCGCTGCTGGGCGATCACCCGCGGGCCTTTCTCACCGAACCCCTCGATTACGACCAGCTGGTGGCGGCGATGCGGGGCTGCACGCTGTTGCTCAGCGATTCCGGTGGCCTGCAGGAGGAGGCCCCAGCCCTGGGCAAACCGGTGCTGGTGCTGCGCCGCACCACCGAGCGGCCGGAGGCGGTGGATGCCGGCACCGCCAAGCTGATCGGCACCGCCAGCGCCGACATCCTGCGGGAGGCTTCGCTGCTGCTCGACAACGCTGAGGCCTATGAGGCGATGGCCCGGGCCCACAACCCCTTCGGTGATGGCAAGGCCAGTGAGCGGATCGTGGCGGTGAGCCGCCGCTTTCTTAACCAGATCGGCTGAGCGGGATTACTCCCGTTTCTTCTTCGCCCAGGGCGGCAAATCGATGAACACGCGGGTGCCGGGCTTGAGGCCCTCAAGGATCTGGGTGTCTTTGCCGCTGCTGGCCCCGAGCGTGACGGCCTGAAAGGTGGGCTGATTGCCCGGCCCCACCAACAACACCCCCGGTTTGCCTTGCTCGGTGACCACCGCCACGGTGGGAATCAGGGTGCGGGCGGCCAGGGTGCCGGTGTTGAAGTCGATGTCGGCGGTCATGCCGATCCGCAGCTCCGGCGGCGGGTTGATCAGCTGCAGCTTCACCTCGAAGGAAGTGACGTTGTTGACCTTTTCGGCCCGCGGTGCGATCTGGCGCACCCGCGCCGGGAAGCGGCGGTCGGGGAAGGCATCCACCCGCACCGATGCCACCTGGCCCACCTGAACACGGCCGATGTCGCTCTCGGGCACCTTGGCCACCGCTTCCAGGCCCTGCGCCAGTTCCACGATCGAGGAGCTGCTGGCACCGGCGCTGGCGGAGGCGGAGGTGGTGGGGGTCACAAAGGCGCCCGGATCGGCAAAGCGGGCTGTCACCACACCGGTGAAGGGGGCACGCACCGTGAGGTCGCCCTTCTCCTTCATGCGCTGCTGCAGCCGCTGCTGCGCCGCCTCCACAGCGGCCTTGTCCACCAGGTAGGTGGAGCGGGCGCTGTTGTAGTCGTCGAGGCTGATGCCCCCCTGGCGGATCAGGGCGCCGCGCCGCTGCAGCTCGCTCTGGCTGCGGTTGAGCTGGGCTTGAGCGGAGCGCAGCTGGGCCCGCAGTTCCTCGAGGCGGTCGTTGAGATCGCCGCTGTCCATCAGCGCCAGGGCCTGGCCGGCCTGCACGCTCTCACCCTCTTCTACAAACAACTGTTCGAGCACCCCCTGGCGCTTGGGGCTCACGTTCACCTTGCGAAAGGCCTCGAGCTCGCCGCTGGCGGTGATCACGCCCGGCAGCGAGCCCTGGCGGGCCAGCAGCGTGTAGGTGTTCAGGCTGCGTTGCTGGCTGGCACTGCGGCGCTGGCCGAGCAGGGTGACCCCGCCGCCGATCACCACCACGCCCGCCAGCACACCGGCCCAGAGGCGCTTTCTCTGCAGCCAGGCGGCGTTGCGGGGCAGACCCGGGGTTCCCAGCGGCGCTTCGCCCTGGCGCTGCGGAGGGGGCTGGAGCATGGAGGAAGGAATGGGTCGGCGCCGGCGCTCGAACCAGTCTTCCTGGTCAGCCCCCGCGCCTGTGGGGTGGATCACCGGCGGCCCCGCTGCGTGCCCCCCGTAGATTCCCCCGATGCTTAAAGCCGGAATCGTGGGACTGCCCAATGTGGGCAAGTCGACCCTGTTCAACGCCCTCGTGGCCAACGCCCAGGCGGAGGCGGCCAACTATCCGTTCTGCACCATCGAGCCCAACTCGGGTGTGGTGTCGGTGCCGGATCCGCGCCTGCAGCAGCTCTCTGATCTGAGCGGCAGCAAGGAGCTGATTCCCACTCGGGTGGAATTCGTGGACATCGCTGGTCTGGTGAAAGGCGCCAGCCAGGGCGAGGGGTTGGGCAACAAGTTTCTGGCCAACATCCGCGAAGTCGACGCGATCGTGCACGTGGTGCGCTGCTTCGAAAACGACGACGTGATCCACGTGAGCGGCTCGGTGGGCCCAGCCCGCGACGCTGAAGTGATCAACCTGGAACTAGGCCTGGCGGATCTGAGCCAGGTGGAGAAGCGGCGCGAGCGGCTCAAGAAGCAGGTGCGCACCAGCAAGGAGGCCCAGGTGGAGGATGCGGCGCTTGAGCGCATTCAGGCCGTGCTGGAGCAGGGCGGTGCGGCCCGCAGCATCGAGCTCAGCGATGAGGAGGCGGCGATGGTGAAACCCCTGGGTCTGCTCACCGCCAAGCCGATCATCTACGCCACCAACGTGAGCGAAGACGATCTTTCCGCCGGCAATGCCTATTGCGACGAAGTGGCAGCCCTGGCGGAGAAGGAAGGCGCCGGCACCGTGCGCATCAGTGCCCAGGTGGAAGCGGAGCTGATCGAACTGCCAGAGGAGGAGCGCGCGGCGTTCCTGGCGGATCTCGGTATCGAGGAAGGTGGCCTGCAGAGCCTGATCCGCGCCACCTACAGCCTGCTGGGCCTGCGCACCTACTTCACCACCGGTGAGAAGGAAACCCGCGCCTGGACGATCAAAGCCGGCATGACCGCCCCGCAGGCGGCGGGCGTGATCCACACCGACTTTGAACGTGGTTTCATCCGCGCCCAAACCATCGGCTACAAGCAGCTTCTGGAGGCCGGCTCCCTGGCCGAAGCCCGCAACAAAGGCTGGCTTCGTGCTGAAGGCAAGGAGTATGTGGTGGAGGAAGGCGACGTGATGGAGTTTCTGTTCAACGTCTGACGGCGATGTGAGCGCTGGTTCCGCTACACGGCTGAGCGATCAACTTGCCCCAGAATGGGGAGAGGTTGTTCACCGCCATGACGGACCAGCAGCGCGCATCTGAATCCGCTCAGCAGCACGACTTCGAGGCGCAGAAGCAGCTGCACCAGCAGATCCGCAACGACCCCGACTACGACGACTGGGAGTACGGCACCGAGCCGTTGCCCCACGAAGCCTGGACGGCCAAGGTGAGCAAGGGCTGAGACCTGTCTTGTTGGCTTTAGCCCGGCTCCAGCTGCAAGGTGCTGTGCTCCACGCCGATCTCGGCGAGGGCTGCTTTGGCTCGGTGCAAGAGAGCGAGATCATCCAGCCCGCTATCGCGCCGGCAGAATGGGCCGTGAGTGCCACCTGGGTGGTGCTCAGGCTCCAGATGTGAATGTGGTGCACATCCACCACCCCCGGCAGCGCCAGCAGGGTGGAGCGCACCAGTTCCGGTTGGATGTGCATGGGGATGCCGTCGAGCAGCACCACCAGCGCATCGCGGATCAGCACGACCCCCGTGTAGCCCACCGCCACACCCACGCCGATCGCCGTGAGCGGATCGAGCCATGGCCAACCGGTGAGCCCCACCAGCAGGGAGCTGACCAGCACCGCCAGGGATACCAGCGCATCGGTCATCAGGTGGACCACCGCAGCCCGGCGGTTGAGATCGTGCTGGCCGATGCCGCCGTGGCCGAAGAAGCGGGCTGAACCGAAGTTCACCAGCACGCCGAGGGCGGCGGCCCAGGCCACCGGCCCGCTCACCAGCGGTTCTGGGTGGTGCAGCCGCTGGATCCCCTCCACTACCACCACCGCTGAGGCCATCGCCACCAGCACGCCATTGATCAGGGCCGCCAGCTGGGTGCTGCGCCCGAAGCCATAGGTGAAGCGCTCATTGGGGGGCGCGTGCTCAGCCGCTCAGCGCCCCAGCCCAGGGTGAGGCCGGCCACATCGCCCAGGTTGTGGATGGCATCGCTGATCAGCGCCAGCGAGCCGAAGCCGATGCCGATCACCACCTGTGCCACTGAGAGCACCGTGTTGAGCAGAATGCTCCAGCGGAATGCCGAAGCCAGTCCGGCGTGGCCGATGTGTTGCTGCGGGTGGCGGCGACCGTGATCGTGAAGAGCCATCGGATTGGCCGCACTGATTCGATTGTGCAGGCTCTGGTAGTTCCCGGCATGTGTTGCGGCTGCCAAGGGCCTCAGCCCTTCTGATGCGCCTGGTTGCGGATCGGCCCCACCAGCAGCAGGCTCAGGGCGCACACCAGCGCCACCAGCAACCACAGCTGCAAGCCATGGCCCTGCAGATCCAGCAGCATGCCGGCGAGCAGCGGTGCCCCGAAGGCACTGAGGGCAAAGCATTGGGAGAACAGCGCCATCGCCAGGCCGCCATGGCCGGCCGGGCTCAGCTCCACAACGGCCTCGGTGGCGGTGGGCAGGAAGGCCGCCTCACCAAAGGCCAGCACCACCAGTCCGATCACCACCAGGGCAATGCCCTGCTCGCTCAGGCAGGAGAGCGCCAGCAGGGTGCAGCCGATGCTGAAGCAGATCAGGCTCAACCCCAGCCCCACGGCCACCGAGCGGCGGGCTAGATGCTGGCCCACGGGCCATTGGATCAGCAGCAGCAGGCCCAGTTGGATGCCGATCAGCAGGGCGCTGATCGATTCAGGTTGAGCCGCTCGCGCCAGCCCGCCCCGCACCAAATCCAGGGGCAGGGCGCTCTGCATCAGCGCCGGAATCGCCGTGGCCACCACCGACACCAGCAGCATCGGCACCAGCGCCGGCAGCCACTGGCGGAGCGGCACGGGCGTGATTCCCGCGCTACCGCTGCGCGGGGCCCGCGGCAGCGGCCGCCACAGCAGCAGTGCGGCTAGCACCAGTACGGCGCCCATATCCACGAGATACACCCCCCGCAGCTGGCCCAGCTGGGCCAGCACGGCGCCGGCCAGGGTGCCGCTGGCTACCCCTGCGGCATCGGCACTGCGCACCAGCGCGTAGCCCCGCGCCGACGGCACCGGCGGAGCGCAGAGCGGCACCGCCAGCTCCACCGCTGGCCAGTAGAGACCGCCGGCCATCCCCAACAGCAGCTGGCCGGCGATGTAACCCTGCAGATCGCGGGCGCCCAGCAGCAGGCCATCACCCAGGAAGCCACAGAGGGCCGCCAGCAACACCGGCAGTCCGCAGCTCCTCCCCAGATCCAGCAGCCAGCCGCTGGCGAAGCGGCCGACCGTGCCCGCCAGTGCGGCCAGCGCCAGCCCCACACCCACCTGCGAGGCGCTGAAATCGGCCTGGTGGAACACCATCGGCGTGAGGTAGAGCACCCCGCCTGCCCCGAAGCTGGCTACCAGACGCACGCTGGCCAGCTCCCGCAGCGGCGCGGGAAACTGGAACCACCAGTGCCGGCCTGTTGACAGCCCCCGTGCTTGTGCCAACCCGCCTGAAACCGCTGCGTTCCCTGCTCCGCAGTCTGCTGGCTGGGTTGCTGCTGCTGGGGCCGCTGCCCGTGCGCGCTGCAGACCAGCTGGAGGTGCAGCTCGACAGTCTGCGCCTCCCCATCGATCTGGTGGCCCTCGAGGCCTGGAGCCGTCGCCCCGAAGCGGTGGGGGGAGATCTGCGGGCCTGGCTGGATCTGCTGGATCCGAAGGGGCGCGACCAGCTGCTGCGCATCCTGCGGGCCCCATTGGTGAGCGATCGCTCCTTTGCCCAGCAGTTTCTGGCCAGTTGGGCCGGGCAGCGGGTGCTGGAGGAGCTCGATGATCTGATCAGCACCGATCAGGGCGGTGCCGGGCCCCTGCTCTATCAAACCCTGCAGCAGCTGCTGGCGCGCCAGAGCCAGGTGACCACCATCGAACTGCTGCGGGCCGTGCCCAGCGAGCGGCTGGTGCTGCACCTCGATGGGGGTCTGCAGCTGGCGGATCGCTGGCGTCAGCAACTGCTCCAGCAGCGCCAGGCCCTGGTGGCCCTGCGGCAGCTGCCCCTGCGCCGGGTGTCGGTGTCGCTGCCAACGGCAGCGACACCCTCGCAACCGCTGCAGGGGCCGCAGCGGTTGCAGCTGCCGGTGCCCCATCGCCAGCAGCCCCTGGCGTTGCAGATCTGGCCGGCGAGCCAGTCCACCTGGGTGTTGCTCACCCCTGGTTTGGGGGGCACGGCCGAGCAGCTGGAGTGGCTGGCCGCTGGCCTGCAGCAGAGGGGCTGGCCGGTGCTGCTGCTCGATCACCCCGGCAGCGATGAGCAGGCGATGCGTGAGCTGCTGCAGGGGCGCCGGCCGCCGCCGGGCGCCGAAACCCTCAGCGGCCGCGTTCAGGATTTGCAGGCGGTGGTGGCGGCGGTGCAGCAGGGCACCCTGCCCCGGCTGGGGGATCGGGTGGTGTTGATGGGCCATTCGCTTGGTGGCCTCTCCAGCCTGCTGGCGGCGGGCCTGCGGCCGGAAGCGGGCCTGGCCAGGCGCTGCGATCGGGCCCTCGATGGCATTCCGCTCACCAACCTGTCGCGCCTGCTGCAGTGCCAGCTGCTGGCGGTGTCGCTGCCGCCGCCCACCCCCCTGGCCCAACCGCTGGCCGCCGTGGTGAGCTTCAACGGCTTCGGCAGCCTGCTCTGGCCCCATCGCGGCCTGCGGCCGCTGCCCGCACCGGTTTTGCTGGTGGGCGGCAGCCTCGATCTGATCACGCCGCCCCTGGCGGAGCAGCTGCAGCTGTTCCTACAGGAGGGCCGGGCCCAGAGCCGTTTGGTGCTGGTGGAGGGCGGCAGCCACTTCTCGCCGGTGCGGATCCGCCGCGGCGATCAAGCCCTGTTTCAGCTGGGCGAGGAGTTTGTGGGGGTGGAACCGCTGCGGGTGCAGGCCCTCAGCCTTGGCCTCAGCAGCGATTTTCTGGAGGCGCTGCCGCGCGGGCTGCCGCCCCAGCAGCGCCAGCTGGGGGGCGTCACCGCCCACGTGCTCAACCGCTCCCTGGCGGAAACCTGGCAGCGCAGCCTCAAAAACTGATCCGCGGATCCAGCAGCGCCACCAGCAGGTCCACCAGCACGCTCACCGCCACCACCAGCGCCGCCACCACCACCACAATCCCCTGCACCACGGGGTAGTCGCGCTGGCTGATCGCCTCCTGCAGCCGGAAGGCCACCCCCGGCCAGGAGTAGGTGACCTCAATCAACAGCGCACCGCCGATCAGCGAGGCCACGGTGATGCCCGTGATCGTGAGCACCGGCAGCAGGGCATTGGGCAGGGCATGGCGCAACACCACCCGCCGTTCGCTCAGGCCGCGGCTGCGGGCCGCTTCCACGTAGTCGGAATCGAGGGCGCGCCGCAGGTTGAGCCGCAGCGCATTGGCAAACACGCCGCTGAGCAGCAGCCCCAGGGTGCTGGCCGGCAGCACCAGATGGCGCAGCGTTCCCCACAGCTGCGTCGCGTTGCCGCTCAGCAGGCTGTCGAGCAGGTAGAAGCCGCTGCCCTGGGGTGGCATCAATGTGGCGGGGAAGCGTCCCCCCACCGGCAGCCAACCCAGCCACACGGCGAACACCAGCTGCACCACCATCGCCGCCCAGAAGGGCGGCAGGGCATAGGTGCCGATGCCATAGAGACGACCCGCTAAATCCGTTTTGCCCTCAGGCCGGGCAATGCCGCTGAAGCCCACACTCAGCCCCAGCACGGCGGCGATCAGCAGCGCCACCAGGCCCAGCTCGAGGCTGGCCGGCAGGCTGTGGCCGATCACGCCCGTCACCGGCTCGTTGTTGGTGAGCGAGGTGCCCAGCTCGCCATGCAGCAGGTCTCCCAGGTAGCGGCCGTATTGCACCAGCAGCGGCTGATCCAGCCCCAGCTGCTGCCGCAGGGCGGCCCGAGCTTCTGGTGGAGCACGCAAACCCAGCAGCGCATCAATCGGATCCCCCGGTGCCACCCGCAGCAGCAGGAACACCAGGCTGGCGATCAGCCACAGCATCAGCGGCACCAGGGCCAGGCGGCTGGCGAGGTAGCGGAGCAGGTGGCGGCGGCGACTCATCGGACCCTCAGGGCCTGCAGCACCAGGCGGCCGCTGCCATCAAACACCGGGCGCTGCAGCCGCGGCTGCGCCCAGGCCCTTGGCGCCACCTGCCACACCGGGATGTAGGCGGCGCCGGCGGCGGCACGGCGCTGGATGCGTTGCAGCAGCTCGCGGCGCTGGCCACCGCTTTGGCTCTCGCTGGCCTCCAGCTCGGCCTGCAGGCCTGGAGCGCTCCAGAAGCTGCCGGCGGCGGCGGCGTTGCCCTCCAGGCAGCGGTTGCCGCTGCTGCGGCTGCAGCCCAGCATCGGCGCCAGATAGCTGTCTGGATCGGGATAGTCGGCGCTCCAATCGAGCAGGATCATCGGGAAGGCGCCCTTCTCCAGCTGCCGGTAGGCGGTGGTGGATTCCATGCCGCTGATCTCCAGCTGCACGCAATCGCCCAGATCGCGCTGCAGTTGGGCCTTCCAGGTGAGGGCGAACAGGCGATCGGCGGGCACGTTGGAGCGGAAGGTGAGGGGCAGGGTGAGGCGCTGCCCCTGGCAGTAGCCCGCCTGGCGGTAGAGCGTGCGCGCCTGGCGCGGGTTGTAGATGGGCCAGGCCGGCGGCGCTGAGCCCGCCAGCGGCGGCGGCACCAGGGAGCGCAAGGGGGCACGGATGCCGTAGGTCACCCGCTCGCTGATCAGCGGTCGGTCCAGGCTGAGGGCCACGGCGCGGCGCAGCAGCGGCGAGGCGAGCGGAGCCCGATCGCTGAGCAGGGTGAGGTAGCCGATCTCCCCGGCTGGCCCGATCGCTTCCACCAGCCTGCCGCTGGCAGCCCGCTGGGCCAGGGCCCGCTGCTGATCGCTTTCCAAGCCTGAGGAGGTGAGCACATCCACCTCGCCGCTCACCAGGGCGCCGAACAGGGCCGTGGAGTTGCTGAGGGTCACCAGGTGGATGCCGCTGTTGCGGGCTGGCGTTCCCCAATAGCCCGAGAAGGGCAGCAGCGTTTGCTGCTGCGGTGTGCTGCTCACCAGACGGTAAGGGCCCGTGCCCACGAACCGATCCGGCAGCGAGCTGGTGCGGTGTTGCCGGTAGGCGGTGGGGGAGAGGGGCGTGAGGCTGATGGAGCTCAGCAGCGCCGGCAGGGCGCTGTAGGGGCGTTTCAGCTGCAGCTCCAGTTCGTAGGGGCCGCTGGCCCGCAGGCCGCTGATGCGGTCGTCGAGCAGATAGCCCATCTTGGCCAGGGCGCGGAAGCGCTCCAGGCTGAACACCATCGCTGAGGCATCGAAGCGGGTGCCGTCGTGAAACCGCACATCCCGGCGCAGGGGGATCCGCGCGATCCGGCCGCCGGCGCTCAGCTGCGGCAGGGCGGCGGCCAGGCGCGGCTGCAGGTGGCCCTGGGCGTTGGCGGCGTAGAGCGGATCACCAACGGCGCTGAGCAGCTGCAGGCCGCCAATGGTGGTGATGTCGGCGGGATCCACCGAGCCGAGACTGCTCTTGTTGGCCACCACCAGTTGCCCGGCCGGATGGGGGGGCTGGCAGCCCGTGAGGCAGGGCACGAGTGGCAGCAGGGCCGCCAGGGCCTTGAGGAGCGGTGGGCGGGAGGTCAAGGCTGCGGGCAAGCCCGCTTATTCAAGCCCCATGGGCCAGACGTGGGGGATGGGGGTGGCTGCTGCTGGCCACCTGTTGCAGGGAAATTTCAAACACGGGTGAACCGTGGCGGGCCAGCGGCCAGCGCCGCACCCAGCAGCGGTTGTGTCGGTCGTCGACACCGATCACCTGATAGAGGTGCTCGTCGCTGTTGAGGGTGATGCAATCACCCTGATGCAGGGCCATGGGATGGGTTTGCCGAGGGATTGGAGCGAAAGGTGGGGAAGACGAAAGGAGAGAACGGGAGCGTGAACGCTGGGGGAAGCCTTCCTGGCCTCGAAGCGATCAAAGGTTCCTGTCGGTACAAATCAAGCCGCGCGTCAGCGGACTCGCATCGGGCTTCAATCCGTTCGGTGTCTTTCGGTTTGTTCCAATCTGCCTCAGCGCCGGTTCAGAGCGTGCGCAGGCATGCTGCAACGGCCTTCACGGCGCTGAGAGCGCTGATCGCATCCACGGCGCGGCGGAAGTTGGCCTCCTGCACCTCATGGGTGATCACCACGATCTCGGCATCGCTGGCCTCGCCGGTGGTTTCGAACTGCACGATCGAGCGGATTGACACGCCCGCATCACCAAAACAGGTGCCGATCTGGCCGATCACGCCAGCCTGATCGCCGGTTTGCAGGCGCAGGTAGTTGCGATGCAGCGTCTGCCCCTGATCCACGAGGCGGCAGGGGCGCCAGCGGTTGGCAGCCAGCAGCGGATCAAGGCCGCCCCCTTGGCCGGTGGCTTCGCGGATGCCGGCGATGTTGAGAATGTCGGCCACCACGGCTGAGGCGGTAGGCCCGGCCCCGGCCCCCGGCCCGTAAAACATCACCCGGCCCACCGGATCGCCCTCCACCAGGATCGCGTTGTTCACGCCATGCACCCCCGCCAGCGGGTGCTCCTTGGGCAGCAGGGTGGGGCTGACGCGCACATCCAGTTGCACCGTGCCATCGGTGTCGGTGCCGATGAACTGGGCCGTGGCCACCAGCTTCACCACGTAGCCCAGTTGGGCGGCGTAGTTCACGTCGCGCGCATCGAGGCGGTTGATGCCCTCGGTGGGAATGGCACCGCGTTCGATCGAGCCGCCGTAGGCCAGGCCCGAGAGGATGGCGATCTTGTCGGCGGCGTCGCCGCCCTCCACGTCGGCGGCGGGATCGGCTTCCGCGTAGCCGAGGCGTTGGGCATCGGCCAACACCTTGCCGTAGGCGGCCCCCTCATCCGCCATGCGGCTGAGGATGTAGTTGGTGGTGCCGTTGATGATGCCGCTCACCCGCTGGATGCGGTTGCCGCCCAGCGACTGCTTCAGCGGTTCGATGATCGGGATGCCACCGCCGACGGCGGCTTCGATCAACACGTATACCCCCTGCTCCGCGGCAGCGGCGGCGATCTCTTCGCCGTAGCGGGCGATCACGGCCTTGTTGGCGGTTACCACCGGTTTGCCCGCGGCGATCGCCGCCAGGATCAGGCTGCGGGCCGGCTCCAGGCCGCCCATCACCTCCACCACGATGTCCACCGCCGGGTCGTGCACCACCGCCAGCGGGTCGGTGCAAAGGATCTCGGTGGGCAGCTCCACCGGGCGGGGACGGGTTAGATCGCGCACGGCCACGCGTTTCAGGCTGAGCTGCCCCACCAGTGGATGGCGCCCCTGAGGAGTGAGCAGGATCTCGGCGACGCCTGCTCCCACCGTGCCAAGCCCGAGCAAGCCGATGCCGATGGTCATGCCGCCGCGTCCGTGAAAGGGGCGATCTTAGAAATGGATGGTGCGATCAGCCGGCGGCCAGGGCGCTCGCCTGGGCCTGCATCATCTTGAGGATGTTCAGGAAGCCGTTGGCCCGCGAGGGCGTGAGGCTCGCCTGCAACCCCGTTTCGCTGAGAAAGCTGGGGTCGATGCCGGCGGCGGCGGCGGGCTCCAGCCCTTCGAGGCCCTCGATCAGCAGCGCCAGCAGCCCTTTGGTGATCGCGGCATCGGAATCACCCTGCCAGTGCAGCTTCCCCTCCACCAGCCGCCCCACCACATACACCTGTGACACGCAGCCCTTCACCTTGAAGGCGTCGTTGCGGAAGTCGTCCGGCAGGGGTTCCAGCTTCTTGGCCAGCCAGAGCACGTATTCGTAGCGCCGCTTGGGGTCGGCGGTGCCTTTGAGGCGTTCAACGATTTGATCGAGCTTCTCGCTGCCGGTGGCCATCAACGGGGGCGACGGATGCGCTGGAGTCCGAGCAGCATGGCAGTTGCGCCGAGGGCGGTGAGCCAGAGCAGCGGATTTGGATGGTGGTGCTCGCTGATCCGATCCAGCTGTGCCTGGCCGGCCTGCACGGGCATCTCCAGATAGTCGCGGTGCCCGGGGCCGCCATCCACCTGGAGTCCCCAGTTGCCATTGGCCTGCTTCGGCAGGGCGAAGCTCAGCTGGCCTGCGGCATCGGTGCGGCCCAGCTCGAGGCTGCGGCCATCGGGAGCCACCAGGCGCACCAGGGCATCGCTGGTGGGTTGGCCATTGGAGAAATGGCTCTGCAGCACCAGGCTGTCGTTGAGGCTCTGGAGGCGGGTGAGGCTGCTTTCAATGCCGTGGGCCTGGGCCGCTGCGGGGCTGAGCAGCAGCGCCAGCAGGAGGGTGCGCGACAGGTGGGCCATGGCCGTGAGGGCAGGGAACAGGTGGCTGGCTTCAGCTAAGCGCGCTGGCCTCAGGCCGACCAGCGGCTGCTGGCGCTGCGGGTTTTTCCGGCCTGCACCATGTGCACCATCGAGCTCACCATCATCGAGAGGGCGTCGCTGTTGTCCTGGCGGCCTTTGAGCTCCGATGCCAACACCTGTTCAGCGGCGGTGCCACGATCGATGCGGATGCTGGGGCCTCGGCGCTGCCCTTCAGGGGCGTTGGCACCGGTGGCGTCACGGCTGGCGTTGATGGCGGACTGAAATGCGTCGTTGGCCTGGAGATCCACAGATCAGTTGCTTGCCTCCCCTGATCCTGCCAAAGCGATCTGATCGGTGTGTGGCAGCCAGGGAGGTTTAAACAGCTTGCAACCAATGCACCCCGGCTTCATCCAGCCAGCCGTTGAAGGGCACATCCCAGGGATCGGCGGGCAGCTCCTGCACCACGCAGGCCGCAGGCAAAACGGCCAGGGCCGGTACGGCGCACCAGGCCTGATCCTGGCGCAGGCGGTCAAACCAGCCGCCGCCGTACCCCAGGCGGATGCCCCGCTGATCCACCGCCAGGGCGGGCACGAGCAGCAGCCCCAGTTGGGCGGCGGCCAGATCGGGGCCCAGTTGCGGAGCCGGGATGCCGGTGTCGTCGTTGAGCAGGGGCGCACCGGGCCGCCAGCGGCGGTAGCCGAGCTGGCCGGCATGCACCCGCGGCAGGGCCAGGCGATGCCCCACTCCCGCCAGCTGCGCCAGGGGGCGCAGGTCGGCTTCGCCAGCCAGGGGCCAGTAGATCCCCAGCAACTGTTCAGCGTTGAGTTGCTCGGCCAGCGTGGAGGTGGCGCGTTGCAGGGCGGGTTGGGCGCGCTCGAGCTGCGCCAGCCGCAGGCTGCGGAACTGGCGGCGTAGGGCCGGTTTGCTGGCGGTGGTCGCTGGCTCGTTCACCGCTGGAACCAGCCGGTGAGCGCCGCCGCCAGGGCATCGGCGGCGTCATCGGGCCGGGGCGGCGTGTCGAGGTTGAGCTCGCGCATCACCGCCGCCAGCACGTCGTCCTTCTCGGCATGGCCGTGGCCGGCGAGGGCGAGCTTGATCTGCATCGGTGGGAACTCCACCACCGGAATCTCGAAGCGCGCCAGGGTCATCATCAGCACGCCGCGGGCCTGCACCACCGAGATGGTGGTGCTGGAGCGGTAGAAGAAAAACTTCTCCACCACCGCCAGCTGCGGCCGCCAGGCGCGGATCAGCTGGCGCAGGTCGCGGGCGATTTCCACCATCCGCTCCCCTTCGCTGCGGCCCGGGTCGGTGCGGATGATCCCGCAATCCAGCAGCCGCTGCTGGCCTCGGCCCGGGGTGCCCTCCACCTCAATCAGGCCGTAGCCCACCCGGGCCAGACCCGGGTCGATGCCGAGGATCACCATCGGGCCTCGGCTGCCGATCAGGCCGCCAGGGCCAGTTCGAAGGCGCCGCGGTCGGAGGATTCGGGGCGCTCGAACACCTTGCAGAACACCTTCACCACGCGGTCGCCGGAGTCGATCTGCTCGAGGGGGTCTTTGCGCAGGCGGTGGCGCAGGCAGCAGGCCGCCACGCGGGCCACGTCGTCTTCGGTCACTTCGGTGCGGCCCTCGAAGGCGGCCAAGGCGCGGGCGGCGCGGTTGGTCACGATGTCGCCGCGCAGGCCGTCCACATCCAGCTCACCGCAGATGGCGGAGATGCGAATGCGCAGGTCGTCATCGATCTGCACGTGGGGCAGCCGGTTCTGGGCCTCCACCACCCGGGCCTGCAAGCCGTCCTGGGTGGTTTGCACGGCGTTGTTGAAGCCGTCGGGGTCGTTGTCGAAGGCGGTGCGCTGATCCACCACCTGCACACGCAGCTCAGGGTCGCGCACGGTGCGCACTTCCACGCTCATGCCGAAGCGATCGAGCAGCTGTGGGCGCAGCTCACCTTCTTCAGGGTTGCCGGAGCCGATCAGCACGAAGCGCGCCGGGTGGCGCACGCTCACGCCCTCGCGCTCCACGGTGTTCCAGCCGGAGGCGGCCGAATCCAGCAGCACGTCCACCAGGTGGTCGTCCAGCAGGTTCACCTCGTCCACGTAGAGCAGGCCGCGGTTGGCCTTGGCCAGCAGGCCGGGCTCAAACGCCCGCACGCCCTCGCTCAGGGCTTTCTCGATGTCGATGGTGCCGCAGAGGCGGTCTTCGGTGGCACCCAGGGGAAGATCCACCATCGGCACCTGGCGCTTCTCGATCGGCAGTTGCTCGCCGTGCTCAGCCCGCTGGCGCACCTCGCCGCTTTGCAGGTCGGGGTCGCTGGGGGAGCTGTTGTAGGGGTCGCCGGCCACCACATCGATCTCCGGCAGCAGATCGGCCAGGGCGCGGATCGTGGTGCTCTTGCCGGTGCCGCGGTCGCCCATGATCATCACGCCGCCGATGCGGGGATCGATCACGTTCAGCAGCAGGGCGAGCTTCATCTCCTCCTGTCCCACGATGGCGGTGAAGGGAAAGACCCTGCGCTTGCGGGCTTGCATCAGTGAGGAGAAGCGGTCTGTTCGGGGGATTGTTTCACAGGCAGCAGGCTGAGCACCTGGGGGGGTGTGGCATCCGCCGGGTAGATCAGCCGCACCCGCAGGTTGCGGCTCGCACCTGCCGCCAGGCTCACTGTGCCCAGGGCCGGACCCTGCTGCCCCACCCGCTGCACCAGGTGGAAGCTGCGGCGCCCAGCCACGCTGCCGCCATCGCCATCAAGGCCGGTGGCCTCCACCGTGCCGCGGAACATCACCGATGTGCCGGGTTGGGTGTTGAAGCGCAGGCCGCCCTGGGCTTGATCGCTCTTTAAGGGGGATTCCAGCGCCAGCTCCAGTTGCACTGGTTTGCTGCCGGTGTTGCGTAGCGGAATCGCCAGGTTGTATTCCACGCCGTAATTGCCGTGGGCGGCCCAGGCGGTGCCGGGGTAGAGGCTCTTCAGCTCGGCTGTTTGCACCTGGGTGGTGCCGAGGCTGCCGCGCTCCAGGGAAGCAATCGGCCAGGAGATCGGGGCGCGGCTGGCGGAGAGATAGGGCTTGCCGGCGTCGGTGATCGTGGCGCTCCAGGTGCTGCCGATCTGCACGCCGCTGACGCGGGAATACACGATCCGGCCCATGGCGCCGCGCGGGGTGGGCTGATGTTCCTTCGGGCTGAGGCCGCCGTTGAGCAGGTCATTCCAGCGGCTGGCCGGCGGGGGCTGATCACCGTCGCCGAAGGCCGCCAGGGTGGCGATGCTCACGGGGCCGTTGCTCTGCAACCGCAGCTGCAGGTTGCGGCCATTCAGCAGCGGGTCGAGACCGCGCACCGGCATCGGCAGCACCAGCAAGGTGGTGGCTGCACCCGGTGTGAGGGTCCAGCGGTCGCTCAGCAGCGGGCTGCGCTCACGGTTGAGCAGTTCGGTGGCCACGCGGCTGCCGGGGCCGGAAAACACGTGGCCGTCCTGCGGCATCAGGGCCGGCAGGGGCAGGAAGGGGGCTTGGGGCTGCTGGTTGTCGGTGGCCTGCGAGAGCGCCGTGGCGCCGCTGAGCAGCTGCAGGTTCACCGATTGGTTGCCGCGGGGCTGGGCCACCACCGCCAGCCAGAGGGTGGAATCGAGCGCATCGGGCTTGCCCGCATACACGTGGTGGCTGAACAGATCGAAGCGCCCGTTCAGGGGCACATCCAGATGTGCCTTGGTCTCGGGGCGGCCGGCGCCGGGAAAGGTGGAGAGCAGGATCCCCGGGCCGCTGATCAGTTCCGGGTTGTTGTCGTTCACCAGCAGCACCCCGTCGAGCCCACCGGGCAGGGGTGCCACGGTTTGCGGGCGCAGGAGCGGGGCCGGAGCCGGTGCGACCGGAGCGGCGGCCAGCAGCAGGGGCAGGATCATCGGGCGGCAGCGTTGGTGGCGGTGGGTTTGCCGATCAGCGTGCGCGCCACTTCAGCGGCCATCGCCCGGATCAGATCGGTGGAGCGCTGGTCGTTGAACGGTCCTTTCACCATGAAGGCCGCCACGGCGCGCTGGCCATTGGGCAGTTCGATCAGGCCGCCATCGGCGTAGGCGATGCCGATGTCGCCGGTTTTGTTGAGCACCGTGATCCCATGGGCCAGCAGGTCGCTGTCGGGATCGGCGGAATCGCCGCCCAGGCCCATCAGCAGGCCGAGCGGCAGCAGGGTGTTGGTGCGCGATTTGCCCATCACCTCGCGAAACAGGTCGCGGGCCCTGGGGCTGAGCTTGTCGCCGGTGTCCACCAGGGCGATCGCCCTGGCCAGGTCGTGGGAGTTGGTGGTGTTGGTGCCGTTGAGATCAGGCAGCCAGTTGTTGATCACCGTGCTGGTGAGTCCCAGCGCCTGAAAGCGGGCATTGAGGGCGGTTTTGCCCCCCAGCCGTTTGATCAGCAGGTTGGTGGCGCTGTTGTCGCTCACCCGGATCATTTCGGTGGCGGCCTCCCAGAAGGGGAAGCGAGTTCCCGGCGGTTTGCTGGCCATCCAGCCGGCGCCGCCGCCGATCACCTCCTTGGTGAGCGCCAGCGGTTCGTTCCAGCGCAGCCTGCCGCTATCCAGTTCCTCGAGGCCGGCCAGCAGGATCGGGGTTTTGATCGAGCTGGCCGCCGGCAGTGGTTTGTCGGGCTGGAGCTGGGCGTAGCGGCCGTCGTCGAGCACCAGCAGGTAGCCGCTGGCCTGCAGGTCTTTGTGCTGAGCAGCCAGTTGCGCCCAGCGCTGGCTGAGGGCGGTGAGCTCGGTGCGCGGTTCAAAGCGCCCCATCGACAGCCCCCGCGGCAGCGGTTGCAGCGAGGGCAGCGGCGCGGCGGGCGTTGCAGCGTTGTTGGCCGCTGTGCCATTGGCCAGCTGCGGGGCCAGCAGCTTGAGGGTGGTGCCCGTGATCACGCCGAGGCCGATGCCCATCACCGCCAGGCGCAGCACCAGCCGCAGGGGCGCACCCCAGCCCGGTGTGCTGTTGGGGCGGGAGGGGCGACTCGCGCTCACGGGTGGTGCCTGCTGGGCGGACGGACCGGACGTTAAGGGGTCTCTCGATCGGCTGCCCAACGCAGCTGACGCACCATGCCGCGCAGCAGCGCCACCTCGGTATCACTCACCTGGGCCCGCTGCAGCAGCGCCCTCACTTTGGCCATGCGTGCCTCGGCGGTGTGGGGATAGAGAAAGCCCACCTGCAGCAGCAGGTCCTCTGCATCCGCCAACGCCGCCTCCAGAGCGCTGCGCGGGCAGGGTTCAGCGGGAGAAACGGCTGTGGCAGCTGCGCTCACTGTGCCGGCAGGATCCCCGTTCCGCAGGGCATGCAGGCAGATCGCCACGGCGTGGGAAAGGTTGAGGGAGGGATAGGCATCGCTGCTGCCGAGGCGCACCAGTCGTCCGGCCTGCAGCAGCTCGGCGTTGCTCAGGCCCCGATCCTCCCGGCCGAACACCAGCGCCGCGGGCTGCTGGGGTGTCTCGGCCTCCAGCTCCGCCAGCCAGCGCATCGCCGGCTCCGGCCCGCTGAGCGGCAGGCTCTCGGTTTCCAGGCGGCCGCTGGTGGCCACCACTCGGCGGCAATCCGCCAAGGCCGCCGCCAGATCGGGGAAGAGTTGCGCCCCCTCCAGGATGTGTTCGCCGTGCACGGCCATCAGCCTCGCTTCGGGGCCAAGGTGATCGCAGCGGGGGGCCACCAGCCGCAGTTGCGCGATGGCGAAGTTGGCGCAGAGCCGGGCCACGCTGCCCACGTTGAGGGGGCCGGCTGGCTCCACCAGCACCACCACCACGCTCATGAGAGCGTGTGCAGATAAGCCAGCAGATCGGCCATCGCCTCCGGTTCGGGCTGGAAGCGGGGCATCGGCGGTGTGCGCCCACTCACCACCTGCTGGATCAGCTGGCGATCGTTTTTGCGGCCATCCACCCCATGCAGGTTGGGGCCCACCAGCCCCTGGGCGGCGATGCCGTGACAACCGGCGCAATTGATCAGAAATAGCTGCTCCCCCCGCTCACCAGAGCCACTGAGCTGCAGGGTGCTGCGGGTGTAGGGATCGCTGCGGGCCGCAGGCAGCACCACCAGCAACACCAACAGGCTCACGCACACAGCCGCCAGCAGCACCAGCGCCGGGATCAGGCCGCGGCGGGTGCTGGATGGGGCGTCGCTCTCAGGCAGGGGCGGTGCAGTCACAAATGAAGGGGGGAGCCGTCACAGAAGGGCTTTGGGCGTGAAAGAATTGTGCAACCCAAGCCAGTGATCCACCCCATGATCGAACCCCTGCTCTGCGGCATCGTGCTCGGTCTGATTCCCGTGACGCTCGCTGGTCTGTTTGTGGCGGCCTGGAACCAATACCGCCGCGGCAGCGCCCTCGGCGGCTGATCGCCTCAGGCGGGCTCCAGCATCAGCACGCTGCTACTGCCGTAGCGCTTGTGTTTCACCAGGCGCCAGCACGGCATCGGCTCTGCGATCAGGTGGGCTGCATCAGCTGAACTGCATTCCAACAGCAGCAAGCCATCGCTGCTGATCCATCCCCCCTGGGCCACCGCCTCCGCCACCACGGCGTAGAGGCCGGCGGCGTAGGGGGGATCGGCGTAGATCAGCTGGAAGGGTTCGAGGCAGTTGGGCCGTCCCTGCTGCAGCCATTGCACCACCTCGCCGGTGATCACCTCCACGTGGGGCGCTGGTGTGTGGTCGCCGGCAACCAGCTCCAGATTGGCGCGGGCGGTGGTGGCCATCGTGCGGTGTTGATCCACGGCCACCACGGCATTGGCACCGCGTTGCAGGGCTTCGCAGCCCATCACGCCACTGCCGCAGAACAAATCGAGCCAGCGGCAGCCCGGGAGTTCGGCGGCGAGCATGTTCATCACCGCCAGCCGCACCCGCGAAGGGGTGGGCCTGGCCGTTTGGCCTGGCGGGCTTTGTAGGCGCCGGCCACCGCTCAGACGCAGGCTCATGGCAGCAGCTCAACCCATGCCAGCCAGCGCCGTAGCATCGCTTCGCCGCTGCGGCTGGATTTTTCCGGGTGGAACTGACAGGCGCCGATCAGGCCCTGCCACACCGCCGCCGTGATGGCGTAGTCGCCGAACTGCACGGCTGCGGTGCTGCAGGCGGCCTCGGCCGGAACGGCGGCGTAGGAGTGCACGAAATACATCCAGGCCTCATCGCTGCCTGCAGGCAGCAGCGGGCTGGGGGTCACGGGCAGCAGGCGCTCCCAGCCCATGTGGGGAATCGGATGGCCGATCTGGCGCGGCAGGGCGGCCACGTGCCCCTGCAGCAGTCCAAGCCCGGGCCGCTGACCTTCATCGCTGCCCTCGAACAGCAGTTGCAGCCCCAGGCAGATGCCCAGCAACGGTTGATCGGCGCTGCACCACTGGCGGATGGCGCCGGCCAGCCCGCTGCTCTCCAGCCGTTCCATGGCTGGATCAAAGGCCCCCACCCCGGGCAGCACCAGGGCCTTGCAGCTCTCCATGGCGGCGCTGCCGCTCACCACAGCGATGCTGCAGCCCAGTCGCTCAAAGGCCCGTTGCACCGAGTGCAGGTTGCCCATGCCGTAATCGATCAGGCCGATGCGCGTCATGGTTGAGCGGGGGCGGGGCGGATCCTTTGCCCAGGTTGCTCGATCGCCGTCGTGACCTCCAGCGGCAGGGCGTTGAGGCGATCGATCAGTTGGTAGAGCAGGCCCACCCGGCGGCGATCGAGGTGGAAGCGTAAGCAGGGCCGCAGGATGCCGTTGCTGTCGCAGCTCTCCCCCTGGCTGATGCTGCCTTCATCCACCAGCGCATCGAAATCGCGGTTGAGGGTGGCCAAGGTGTCGCCACGGAGCTCAGTGTGCAGCAGCAGCTCCATCCGGTCTTCGGCGAACTGAGCGGTGTGAAACACCCGGTAGAAGTGGCAGATGTGCTGCATGGCTTCGGCGGCGCTGCTGGCCTGCTTGAGCAGGCTGGTGTCCTCCGGGGAGATCAGGCCGCGGCTCGCTAGGTCGTGCTGGATGTCTTGCAGCCAGTCGGGCCAGAAGTGATCGCCGCTCGGGGCCAGCATCACCAGCGGGATGGGTGGAGTGCGGCCGGTTTGGATCAGCGTGAGCGACTCGAACAGCTCATCGAAGGTGCCGAAGCCCCCTGGCATCACCACCAGGGCATCGCTCTCGCGCAGGAAAAACAGTTTGCGGGTGAAGAAATAGCGGAAGTGCAACAGCCGCCCGTCGCAGGCATTCACAAAGCGGTTGGCGTGCTGCTCAAACGGCAGATCCACATTCAGGCCGATGCTGTTCTCGCAGCCGGCCCCACTGTTGGCGGCCTCCATGATCCCGCCGCCGGCGCCGGTCATCACCTCAAAGCCCCGCGCCACGGCCTCCACCGCCAGCTCCTGGGCCAGCCGGTAGGCGGGTGTATCGGGGTGGGTGCGGGCGGAGCCGAACACCGTGACCTTGCGGGTCTGACGATGGGGCGCAAACACGCTCAGGCCGTCGCGGATGTCGGCCAGGGCCCCGTTGATCAGGCGCCATTCATCGGCATCGCTGCTGCCGCGTGCAATTTCCAGCAGGCTCACGATGCTGCGCTCGATCGCCCGGCGCTGCGGATGGGCCTGCAGCTCCTGTGCGAGGGCCTGAAGGGGGCTCTGCTCCATCATTCAGGGGCCAATCAGGGGGTAGTCGCCATCAAAAAGCCCGGCGCACGGCCGGGCTAGGGGACGAGCCGGCGTAGGCCGAGTGCGTCAGAGATATTTGGAGATGGTGCCGGAGAGGGTGGTCTTGGGCACGGCGCCGACCACGGTGTCCACCTTTTGCCCGTCCTTGAACACCATCAGGGTGGGGATGCTGCGGATGCCGTACTGACTGGCGACGTTGGGGTTTTCGTCGGTGTTCAGCTTGAAGACCTTGATCTTGCCCTCGAATTCCTTGGCGATTTCGTCAACGATCGGGGCCACCATGCGGCAGGGGCCGCACCAGGGGGCCCAGAAATCCACCAGCACGGGCACATCGCTCTTGAGCACGTCCTGCTCGAAGGAAGCGTCGGTGACGGCTGCGGCGCTGGACATCCGAGTTTGGGTCAGTGTTTTGGGAATCTAGCAATGGTTTCCGGCCTGGCCGAACGCCTGCCGGAACTCGTAAACAAGACAGAAAGCCCGGTCGCGCCGGGCTGGGGGGTGTGAGGAGTGTGAGGGCCGAAGCCCGCACACCATGAGGGTAACGCCGCTGTCTGCGGGGCTTCTGTCCAGGCCTTACTTGCCCATGCCCAGTTGCTGGGCTTTTTGGTAAACCTTGCCTTCGGTGAGCAGCGACGGGGCCACCACCACTTCCACCTGCTGCATCTCCTTGAGGGTGCGGGCGCCGAGGGTGCCCATGGACGTGCGGATGCAGCCCAGCAGGTTCTGGGTGCCGTCGTCGAGGGAGGCGGGGCCGCGCAGGATCTTCTCGAGGCTGCCGGTGGTGCCCACCTTGATGCGGGTGCCGCGGGGCAGCACAGGGCTCGGGGTGGCCATGCCCCAGTGGAAGCCGCGGCCGGGGGCCTCGGCGGCGCGGGCAATCGGCGAGCCGATCATCACGGCGTCGGCGCCGCAGGCCAGGCACTTGCAGATGTCACCGCCGGTGACGATGCCGCCGTCGGCGACGATCGGCACGTAGCGGCCGCTTTCGTTGAAGTAGTCGTCGCGGGCGGCGGCGCAGTCGGCCACGGAGGTGGCTTGCGGGATGCCGATGCCGAGCACGCCGCGGCTGGTGCAGGCGGCGCCGGGGCCGATGCCCACCATCACGCCGGCGGCACCGGCACGCATCAGCTTGAGGGCCACCTCATAGGTGACGCAGTTGCCGATGATCACCGGCACACCGAAATCGCGGCAGAGGGCCTCGAGATCCAGGCTCTCCTGGCCTTCCGGACCCACGTGCTCCGTGCTCACCACGGTGGCCTGCACGAAGAACAGATCGGCGCCGGCTTCGGCGATCGCCTTGCCGAACTTCAGGGCCGCCACGGGGGTGGCGCTCACCGCAGCAATGCCGCCGCGCTCTTTGATTTCAGCGATGCGCTTGCGGATCAGGTCTTCGCGCACCGGCTGGCTGTAGAGCTCCTGCATCAGCGGCACGAACTCCTCTTTGCCCACCGCAGCGATGCGGTCGAGCGCCGGATTGGGGTCGTCGTAGCGGCACTGCACGCCTTCGAGGTTGAGCACTCCAAGGGCGCCCTGCTTGGTGAGCTCCACGCACATACCCACATCCACCACGCCATCCATGGCGCTGGCGATGATCGGGATCTCTCGGGTCACACCGCCCAGGGTCCAGCTGCTGTCGGTGACCGCAGGATCCACGGTGCGACCGCCTGGCACGAGAGCGATCTCATCGATGCCGTAGGCGCGGCGAACAGTGCGGGAACGACCGAGCTGAATCTCCACCAGGGACCTTGACGCAATCGAGCCAAGCTATCAACCGGCCTGTTGCCCTCAGCTGCGGCCGCGGAAGCTCTGCCAGCGCTGCTTCACGCCGCCGATCACCTGGCGGCGGTCATCGCTGCGCACCAGGCGGGTGATGCTGAACTGCACCAACGCCACAAGCCCGGCCAGCTCCAGCAGCCCGGGCAGCAGGGGAATGCTCTCGAGCACATTGAGCACGGCGCTGTACACCCGCAGCACCAGCAGCAGGGCGATCAGGCCCGCCAGCAGGCTCAGGGGTGTGCGCGCCGCCTGCCACTGCTCCTGCAGCTGACCGCTGGCGATCCAATGGCGCAGCTTCTGCACCAGCAGATCCCATTCGCCGCCCTCCTGATCGGGGCTGGGTGCGGCGGCGGCTGGATTGGCTGGCACCTCCACGGTGCTGGCCACGGTGGGGACGCCGGCGGCCGGGGCCGGTTCAGGGGCGGGCACCGGAGCAGCAACCGGCTCGGGTGCTGCAGGTTCGGGGGCTATTGCTTGAGCGACGGCTGCTACGTCTGCTTCGGCGACGGTTGCTTCGGGCGCTGCTGCTGCGGGCTCGTTTGTGGCTTCAGCCGCCACGTCTTCGGTGGTGAGCGCCACGGCATCGGGCTGCTGCTCGTGGTCCGGTGTGGGAGCAGGGACCTCAGCCATGGGATCGGGCGGCGTCTTCAGGCGGCGACTTTAGAGCCGATTTCCTGGACGATCTATTCCAGGGGCAGCAACGCTGGCCGTTGGGGTAACGGTTGCAGCGGCAGCCGCAGCGGGAAGCGGCCGCTTTGCAGCTGCTCGACGAGCTCAGCGGCCAGTTCCGCCGCCAGCCGCGGGCTGTGGGCCGGTGCGCAGCGCAGCCGTTGCGAGCCGAGCCGCAGCGTTCCGCTGAGCAGCTCGCTGTAGCGGGCGCGCCCCAGGCTTGGTTTCACCCGGCGGGGAATGCCGTAATCGAGCACCGGCGCCTCGAGTTGATCGTGGTCGGCCGCGGCCTGTTCGGCGCTGAGCAGGTTGAGCAGCGGCACCGGCGCTGCCACGGCCATCAGCAGGGCGCTGCCCAGCTCCTGGTGGTCGCAGGCTCGGATCCAGCGGGGGTTGAGGCTGTGCAGATCCACCTCCAGGGCACAGCTGGCGCCTGGGTTGAGGGCATGGCCGCTGCCCTGGCGCCGCACCTGGGGGTTGTGGCCGGCTCCAGCTCCGCTCACCCAGCCGATGCCGCCAGCCACTAGCACCGGCGAGCCCGGGCCCAGCAGGGCCAGCCCCGGCATGGTGAGCCCGATGCTGCCCGCCCCGCCACAGCTGAACAGGGCGCTCGCCTGGGGGCCCAACACCGGTCCCCAGGGGGTAGCCGTGAGCCCCTCGCGGCTGCTCACGGCCACCACTCCGTTTTCGCTGATGCCGCGGTGCAGCAGCAGGCGACCGGCACCGATCTGCTCAAGGCCGAGCCTGGTTTCCAGCTCCTGGCGCGGCTGTTGCAGGCCAGGCAGGCCACTGGCGCTGAAAGGGAGCTGCTCCCCCTGCAGCAGGCGTTCGAGGGCCTGGGCTCCGCCCCGCTGGATCGGCAACACCACATCGGTGCTGCCGTGGCCGCCGCTGGCCTCAACGGGCCCCAGCCGGCAGCGCTCGATCCGCATCGGCGGGTCGCTTGGCCCCAGATGCAGCACCAGCGAAGCCTGGGCGGTGAAGGTGGCTTCGCTGGCCACCACCACGTGTGTTTGCCCGAAGGCCTGCTCGAGCCCCAGCTCGGCCACCCGTTGGCGGAAGGCCGCGGCGCTGCACACCTGCAAGTTGCCCTGGCGCTGCAGATCCTGCAGTTGTTGTTCGGTGCGCAGGGGTGCCATGGGCGCGCTCGTGCGGGTGGCAGACACAGGCGCAACAACCGATAAAATGCGTTCTAATCAAAGTCCTGTCGAATGGCGGATCCAACCGAACCCGGCGCGATGACACCCGGGGACGGGCAGGACCCAACCGGGCCAGGCGGCCCAGGCGATTCCGACGGACGGATTATCCAGGCCGATCTGCGCAATGAGATGTCGCGCTCCTACCTGGAGTACGCGATGAGCGTGATCGTGGGCCGGGCCCTGCCCGATGCCCGCGACGGCCTCAAGCCGGTGCATCGCCGCATCCTCTACGCGATGTACGAGCTGGGCCTCACCAGCGACCGCCCCGACCGAAAGTGCGCCCGTGTGGTGGGTGAGGTGCTGGGTAAGTACCACCCCCATGGCGATACGGCGGTCTACGACGCCCTGGTGCGCATGGCGCAGGACTTCTCCATGCGCATGCCGTTGATCGACGGTCACGGCAACTTCGGTTCGGTGGATAACGATCCGCCCGCCGCCATGCGATACACCGAATCGCGGCTGCAGGCCCTTACCACCGACAGCCTGCTCGAGGACATCGAGTGCGAAACCGTCGATTTCATTGACAACTTCGATGGCTCGCAGCAGGAGCCCACGGTGATGCCGTCGCGCATCCCGCAGCTGCTGCTCAACGGCTCCACCGGCATCGCCGTGGGGATGGCAACCAACATCCCGCCCCACAACCTCACCGAGCTGATCGATGGCCTGCTGGCCCTGATCAACAACCCGGAGATCGACGATCGGGAGCTGGTGCGACTGATCCCCGGTCCCGACTTCCCCACCGGTGGTCAGATCCTGGGGCGCAGCGGCATCCGCGAGATGTATGCCACCGGGCGCGGTTCGGTCACGATGCGTGGCGTGGCCTCGATTGAAACGATTGAAGCGAAGGGCCGCCCCGATCGCGACGCGGTGATCATCACCGAGCTGCCGTATCAAACCAACAAGGCCGCGCTGATCGAGCGCATCGCCGAACTGGTGAACGACAAAAAGCTCGAGGGCATCGCCGACATCCGCGATGAATCCGATCGCGACGGCATGCGCATCGTGATCGAGCTGCGGCGCGATGCCTACCCGCAGGTGGTGTTGAACAACCTGTTCAAGCTCACACCCCTGCAGAGCAATTTCAGCGCCTACATGCTGGCGCTGGTGAAGGGGGAGCCGGTGTTGCTCACCCTGCGCAAGATGCTCGAAGTGTTCCTCGACTTCCGCGTCGAGACAATCGAGCGGCGCACCCGCTACCTGCTGCGCAAAGCCGAAGAGCGCGATCACATCCTGCTCGGTCTGCTGATCGCCCTCGACAACCTCGACGCGATCATTGCCCTGATCCGCGCCGCCGCCGACACGGCCACGGCTCGTGCGGAGTTGATGGATCGCTTCGGCCTCAGCGACATCCAGGCTGACGCCATCCTGCAGATGCAGCTGCGCCGGCTCACGGCGCTTGAAGCCGACAAGATCCGGCTTGAGCACGAAGACCTGCTCGCCAAGATCACCGACTACAAGGACATCCTGGCTCGCAAGGAGCGGGTGCTGGCGCTGATCACCGAGGAGCTGGGGGTGCTGCGCTCCCGCTACGACTCCCCGCGCCGCACCGAAATCCTCGATGTGGAGGGCGGCCTCGAAGACATCGATCTGATCGCCAACGAGCGCTCGGTGGTGCTGCTCACCGAAAACGGCTACCTGAAGCGGATGCCGGTGAGCGAATTCGAAGCCACCAGCCGTGGCACCCGCGGCAAGGCCGGCACCCGCAGCCAGGGGGAGGAGGCCGTGCGGTTGTTCATCAGCTGCAACGACCACGACTCGCTGCTGCTGTTCTCCGATCGCGGTGTGGTGTACACCGTGCCGGCTTATCGGGTGCCGCAGTGCAGCCGCACGGCCAAAGGCACGCCGATCGTGCAGTTGTTGCCGATTCCGCGGGAGGAGCAGATCACCTCGTTGTTGGCGGTGAGTGAGTTCGCCGAAGACGCCGTGTTGGTGATGCTCACCAGCGGCGGCTACATCAAGCGCACCCGCCTGTCGGCGTTCGCCAACATCCGCTCCAACGGCCTGATCGCCATCTCCCTGGAGGAGGGTGATGCGCTCACCTGGGTGCGTCTCGCTCAGCCCGGCGACAGCCTGCTGATCGGCTCCCGCAACGGGATGACGATCCACTTCCGGCTCAGTGATGAGGAGCTGCGGCCCCTTGGCCGCACCGCCCGTGGTGTGCGCGCCATGAACCTGCGCGCCGGCGATCAGCTGGTGAGCATGGATGTGCTGCCGGTCGAGCTGGCGGATCGTGTGGAGAGCAGCAGTGCCGCTGCCGACGATGAGGACACCGAGGAGGTGGCCCCCAGCGAAGGCCCCTGGGTGCTGGTGGCCTCGGCCAGCGGTCTGGGCAAGCGGGTGCCGGTGGATCAGTTCCGCATCCAGAAGCGAGCCGGCATGGGCCTGCGCTGCATGAAGTTCAGGCGCGATGGCGATGTGCTGGTGGGACTCAAGGTGTTGGGCGCCGGTGAGGAACTGCTGCTGGTGAGCGAGCGCGGTGTGATCGTGCGCATGCAGGCCGATGCGGTGCCGCAACAGTCGCGCGCTGCCACCGGTGTGCGGCTGCAGCGCCTCGATAGCGGTGATCGCCTCTCGGAGGTGGTGCTGGTGCCGCCTGCGGCTGAAGAGGAAACGGCCGATCCAGCGGTGGATGAGGCGGCACCGGCGGACGCGGCTGCTGATGCCTGATCACCGCGGCGATCTCTGGATCGCCAACACGGTGAGCGATCTGATCCAGGGGGATGTGCACGAACACCTCCCCCTCGAGGCCATTCCGCTCGATGGCGATCTGCTCGGTTTGGGTACCACCACCAGCCTCGATAACGGCGAGCTCACCTTTCTGCCTAACGCCGCCGGCACCACCACCATCTGGAAGTGTCAGGCCAGTGATGGCGGCATCCGCGCCCTGCAGAGCGGCGATGGCAGCGCTCACTTCCCATATGTGTGCTTCAGCGGCGATGCCACAGCCCTGAAGGTGTTGGTGGATCCCGCTGAGCTGGGGGATGTGGACGGCATGCCGCTGCAGGAGCTGGTGGGGCAGGCGATTGCGCACATGCAACGTCAAGGCCGCCTGGCGGAGGCTCCGATCTATGGGCTGAGGGCCGAGCTCGAGTGGCGTTCCCTGGTGATCACCGTGGCCTCCAAGCTCTGCATGGGCCAGCAGCGCCGCAACACGGCCATTGCCAGCAGTGCCGCCAGTGAGGGCACCGCCAGCCGCAGCATCTATCAACTGCTGCAGCACTACCGCCTGGCCGAGCACGACCCTGGGGATCCATCCGATCCCATTCGCTACCTCGGCCGTTCACTCCAATGGGAGTGCTGCGGCTTTTTTGACACCGATCCCACCACCGGCCGCGTGACCATTCCGGCGGAGGGCGCTCACCTGCATTTGCATGGCTGCAGCGCGGATCTGCGCCATGGCGGTCATCTGCATCACGAGCATCCTGGTACGGCGCTGCGGGCAGTGCGGCGTCTGGCTCTCTATCCGCTGCAGCAGCTGCACGCGCTGGTGAGTGATCTGGCTGTGGAGCAGCTGCGCTTTGAGGCGGGTGCCGCCTGCTTCAGCGTCGTGAACCTTGGTGCGATGGATGTGAGTGATGTAGGTGTCGCCGTAGTGGTGAACGATCGCTATGCCGGCCATCGCTATCTGCGCTTGCCGTGGCTGGCGGCAGGAGCGAGCGAGCAGTTCAGCGTGCCCCTGGATCTGTCGGCTGGTGACCATCGCATCGAGGTGATCGCCGATCCCGAGCATCAGATCCTGGATACCGAGGCGCTACAGGCCAACAACCGATCGGTGCTGGAGGTGCAGCTCTGATGGTGCAGCCTTCCGCGATCGACGTGCTGGTGCTCGGTGCCGGCCCAGCGGCGCTGTGCATGGCAGCAGCCCTGTGCGAGCGCGGCGTGGCGGTGCAGGGCCTGGCGCCGGAGGATCCTGAAACTCCCTGGCCCAACACCTACGGGATCTGGGGGCCTGAGGTGGATGAACTCGGCCTGCAGTCGTTGTTGGGCCATCGCTGGCACGACACCCGCAGCTATTTCGGCGATCGGCTCAGCACGCCCGCCGTAGCCCATGGCATCGACTACGGCCTGTTCGACAAAACCGCGCTGCAGCAGCACTGGTGGAAGCCCTGCCAGGGTGCCGGCCTGCGTTGGCTACGTGGACGCGCAGCAGCGATTGAGCACGACGCCCATGGCTCTGTGGTGATCACCGAGGCGGGTGAGCGCTTGCCTGCACGGCTGGTGATCGATGCCAGCGGCCATCACTCTTCCTTTGTGCAGCGCCCCGATGAGGGGCCGGTGGCTGGGCAGGCCGCTTACGGCATCGTGGGGCGTTTTTCAGCGCCGCCGGTGGAACCCGGTCAGTTCGTGCTGATGGATTACCGCTGTGATCACCTCAGCGAGGCGGAGCGCCGCTGCGCACCACCCACCTTCCTCTATGCCATGGATTTCGGCGAGGGCGTGTTCTTTGTGGAAGAAACCTCCCTGGCCTTGGCGCCGGCTATTCCCTACGACGTGCTCAAGGATCGGCTCCTGCGGCGGTTGGCGTTGCGCGGCATCAGCGTGGAGCAGGTGCAACACGAGGAGTTCTGCTTGTTCCCGATGAACCTGCCCCTGCCGGATCTGCAGCAGCGGGTGGTGGGTTTCGGCGGTTCCGCCTCGCTGGTGCATCCCGCCTCGGGCTACATGGTGGGATCGCTGCTGCGGCGCGCGCCGGCCCTGGCCGATGCGATCGCCGCCGGCCTGCGCAATCCCCTGGCCGATGGCCAGCAGCTGGCTGCCCAGGCCTGGCAGGCCCTCTGGCCCCTGGAACTGCAGCGCCGGCACGCGCTCTATCGCTTCGGTTTGGAGAAGTTGATGCGGTTCTCCGAGCCGCAGTTGCGCGCCCACTTCACCACCTTCTTTTCGTTGCCGCGCGAGCAGTGGTTTGGCTTCCTCACCAACACCCTCAGCCTGCCCCAGCTGATCGCTGCGATGGTGCGCTTGTTTGTGGTGGCGCCCTGGAGCGTGAAGGCGGGGCTGATGCTGATGCAGGGCCGTGAGTTGCAGCTGGCACTGCGGATGGTTAAGCCGTAGCCCCGGCACAGGAGCTGCCCTGGCCGGCGGTGCAGCCGAAGCAGTGGTTGCCCCAGTGAATCCCTTGCTGCAGGAGTTGTTCCAGCCTAATCGTCTCGATCGTGGTTGCGGTGCTGCCGAGCGGTAGCTCGAGCATCTGGTTGAAGTCGCAGTCGAACAGTCGGCCATCGGCCCCCACCGACAGCGTGTCGCGGCACATCAGGCCGTTGAGGGCTTCGGGGTTGAAGCCGTTATGGAGCAGCTTCAAGTAGCAGTTCACGTGCCCATCGCGCTGCAGCTGCTCCAGGAAGCGGGCGATCGGCATGTTGTTGAGGCCGATCAGCTGATCGAACTGCACCTCCGCCAGCTCCTGCAGACGCTGTTTCCACTGCAGCGTGTCGCAGGGGGTGAGATGCTGCAGGCGTGTGCCGGCCGGATTGCTCATCAAGGTGAGCTGCCGCCTGGGATCACCCTGGCCGTAGCCGAGTTGGTTGAGCCGCCGCAGCGCCTCGATCGAGGCCTCCCAGGTGCCCTCGCCCCGCTGGGCATCGGTGCTGTCGGCATCCGGCTGGGGCAGGCTCGCCACGATTTCCACCTGCTGCTCTGCCAGGAAGACCGCCAGATCGCGCAGTGCTGGCAGCAGCAGCACCGTGAGGTTGCAGCGGTCGATCACATGGCAGCCCTGGGCCCGGGCCGCCAGCACCAGCTCCTTGAAGCGCGGATGCAGCTCCGGGGCCCCACCGGTGAGGTCCACCACCGCCGGCCGCAGCCGCGCCATCGCCGCGATGCACTGCTCCACCACGGCATCAGGCATGAGGGTGTGACCCTGATGGGGGCCGGCCTCCACATGGCAGTGGCTGCAACGCATGTTGCAGAGCTTGCCCAGGTTGAGCTGCAGCACCCGCAGCGCTGTGCGGCGGGGAGCGGCGAGCTGGCGTTGTTGCAGGCTCGCCTCGAAGTGCTGTGCAGCGGGCAGGGCCTGATCGAGCAGCTGCAGCTGCTGCTGGGGGGCGAGCGCGGCGGTGGTGGTCAGGGTGCTGCAGCCGGGATCTGGGCCCAGTCTGCGGCGTTGATCAGCGGGAAAAGGGCGTCTTCGGCGCGCACCGCCTCGAGCCAGCCCTCAGGCAGCTCCAGCTCGCCGTCGATGGCGGCCAGCAACTGCCAGAAGCGGCCCAGGTGGCGTTCGATCCGCTCGCGCGCCAGTTCGGTGGTGGTGCCGGCCCGCAGGATGAAGCTCCAATCGGAGCTCTGGGCCAGTAGCAGCTCGCGGCCCGCCTGGTTGAGCAGCTCACGGGCCTGCTCGCTGCCCACGCCGCGGCTCACCCGTTGCACCATCGCCCGCGAGGCCCGGTTCCACTCCGGAATCACCCAGGCATTGCTGTCGTTGAGCCAATAGTTGTGATAGCCCCCCTGGCCCCAGCTGGAGGGAGATGGCTGACACAGCTGCAGGCTGGCGCCGCGGCTGAGGGTGTCGCGCAGGGTGGCGAGCGCCAGGCCGCTGGCCGGTGCCTGGCGGAACAGCTCCGCCAGAAAGCGTGGGCCTTCAAACCACCAATGGCCGAACAGCTCCGCATCAAAGGGGGCCACCAGCAGCGGCGGCCGCTCCATGGCGTTCTGCAGTTGCTGCAGGTGTTGGGCCCGGCCTTGCAGGTAGTGGGCGGCATCGCGGCGCACGCGAGCCTGGGCGGCGGGGGGTTCGTAGGGCTGCTTGCTATCGAGGCCGCAGTCGCGGCTGCTCACTCGGTGCAGCTTGAGGCCGAGGGGGCGCCGGCAGCCGATGCCCCGCTGCTCGAGTTCGCCATCGGGCAGATCCCAGCCGAGATCACGGTGGAATTCGCGGTAGCTGGCGTCGCCGGGATAGCCATCGCGGGCGCTCCACACCGGCAGCGTGGATTCGCTGTCGCGCCCGAAGAAGGCCATCCCCGCCGGCGTGCAGATGGGGGCATACACGCCGTAGCGGGGCCGCGGCAGGCCGTGCAGCAGGCCGTGGGCATCGAGGATCGCGTAGCGCAGCCCGCAGCTCACCAGCAGGCGATCGAGGCCTTCGTAGTAGGCGCATTCCGGCAACCAGATCCCCTGGGGGCGCACCCCCAGCAGTCGCTGGTGCTCGCGCACGGCCGTGAGCAATTGGGCCCGCACCGCTTCGGGGCAATCCCGCAGCAGCGGCAGGTAGCCGTGGGTGGCGGCACAGGTGAGCAGATCGAGCACGCCGGCGTGTTGCAGCCGCTGGAAGCGGGGCAGCAGGTTGCCGCCGCAGCGCTGCCAGGCGGCGGCGGCGCCGCTCAGCTGCAGAGCTAGATCGGCCGCGGCCGCTTCGAAACCGGCGGGAGCCTGCAGCAGCAGCTCCTGGCGCACCGCCAGCCAGGGCCCGAAGCGCTCGCTCAGGTCACGGTTGCTGAGCAGCGACAACAGCGTGGGCGAGAGGCCCATGCTCAGCCGCGGGCGCTGAGCTGGATCGGCGGCGGCGGCCTCCAGCACGTCCAGCAGCGGCAGGTAACACTCCAGCAGCGCCTGGAAATACCAGTCTTCCTCCAACGAACCCGGCTCGCTGGAGTGCACGTAGGGCAGGTGAGCGTGCAACACCAGGGCGAGTTCGCCGTGGGTGGTGGTGTCCGTGGCCAGTGCGCCGGTGGCCAAGGTCCCAGCTCAAGATGGGGCGACTTTACGCGCTGCTTTTAGGCTCGAGCCAGCGATTTGGCAGCGATGCAGCTGGCTCTGGCGGTCGACGGCCACAGCATGTTCTACGTGCAGCAGAAGTTGGGCTGGTTCTTCGACCCCCGCCGCCTGCTGGCCCATGCCACCGCCAGCGCGGGTGCGGAGGTCGGTGCGGCCTTTTGGTACACGGGCCTTAAGGACCCCACCGACCAGCGCCCCTTCCGCGATGCCCTCACCAGCCTGGGGTTCACGGTGCGGGCCAAGCCCCTGCGGGAGTTTGGTGGCGATGCGGATCAGCGGCAGTTCGCCCGGGCCAACCTCGATGTGGAGATCGCCATCGACCTGCTGGCCGTGGCCCATCGCATCGACGAGCTCTGGTTGCTGAGCGGCAGCCGTGATCTGGAGCGGCTGGTGGAGGTGCTGCGGATCAAGGGTGTGCGGGTGGTGCTGATCAGCACCGACGGCATGGTGCCGCGGGAACTGCGCAATGCCGCCGATCGGTTTGTGGATCTGGCTGAGCTGCGGCCGCAGCTCGAGAAAAACGAGGCAGCGCTGGCCAGCCTGGGTCGCAACTGAGGCCACACCCCTAGGATGGGGCTAACTCATAACCATTCCGACTTGTAGCCGTCATGGCCCGCGATCCCGGCCGGGTATTGATTTTCGATACCACCCTGCGCGATGGGGAGCAGTCCCCGGGCGCCAGCCTCAATCTTGAGGAGAAGCTGGCGATCGCGCAGCAGCTGGCTCGTCTGGGCGTTGACATCATCGAGGCCGGCTTTCCCTTCGCCAGCCCCGGCGATTTCAACGCCGTGCAGCGGATCGCCGCCACCGTGGGCACGGCCGATGGGCCGGTGATCTGCGGCTTGGCCCGGGCCGCCAAAGGCGACATCAAGGCCTGCGCCGAAGCGGTGGCTCCGGCCGTGAACAAGCGGATCCACACCTTCATCGCCACCAGCGACATCCACCTCGAGCACAAACTGCGCAAGAGCCGCGCCGAGGTGTTGCAGATCGCCGACGAGATGGTGGCCTACGCCCGCTCCCTCGTCGACGACGTGGAGTTCTCCTGCGAGGACGCCGGCCGCTCCGATCCGGAGTTCATGTATGAGGTGATCGAAGCGGCGATCGCTGCCGGCGCCACCACCATCAACATCCCCGACACGGTGGGATACGCCACGCCGTCTGAATTCGGGGCGTTGATCGATGGCATCAATCGCCATGTGCCCAACATCGATCAGGCCGTGATCTCGGTGCACGGCCATAACGATCTGGGCCTGGCGGTGGCCAATTTTCTGGAGGCGGTGAAGAACGGCGCCCGCCAGCTGGAGTGCACGATCAACGGCATCGGCGAACGGGCCGGCAATGCCTCGCTCGAGGAGCTGGTGATGGCGCTGCACGTGCGCCGCAGCTACTACAACCCCTTCTTGGGCCGCGCTGCCGACAGCACCGAGCCGCTCACGGGTGTGCGCACCGAGGAGATCTACAAAACCTCTCGACTGGTGAGCAACCTCACCGGCATGGCGGTGCAGCCCAACAAGGCGATCGTGGGCGCCAATGCCTTCGCCCATGAGAGCGGCATCCACCAGGACGGCGTGCTCAAGAACCGCCTCACCTACGAAATCATCGATGCCCGCACGATCGGCCTCGCCGACAACCGCATCTCCCTGGGCAAACTGAGCGGCCGCAGCGCCTTCCGCGCCCGCCTCGAGGAGCTCGGCTACAGCCTCGAGCGCGACGATCTCGACGACGCCTTTGCCCGCTTCAAGGAGCTGGCCGATCGCAAACGCGAGATCTCCGATCGCGACCTTGAGGCGATCGTGAGCGAGCAGGTGCAACAGCAGGACGAGGCTCGCTACAGCCTCAAGCTGGTGCAGGTGAGCACCGGCACGAACCTGCAGCCCACCGCCACCGTCACCCTGGTGAACAGCGATGGCGCTGAGCTCACCGAAGCGGCGATCGGCACCGGCCCCGTGGATGCGGTGTGTCAGGCCCTCAATCACCTGGCGCGCGTGCCCAACGAGCTTGTGGAGTTTTCGGTGAAGTCGGTCACTGAGGGCATTGATGCCATGGGTGAAGTGACGATCCGCCTGCGGGCCGATGGCGTGCTCTATTCCGGGCACGCCGCCGACACCGACATCGTGGTGGCGGCGGCCCAGGCCTTTGTGAATGCCCTCAACCGGCTGGTGGCCGGCAGCCAACGCTCGCCGTTGCACCCCCAGAAGGCTCCGCTGCCCGTGGGTGATCTCGCCCCGGCGGAGCGGCCCCGCCTCTGATGGCGCAACCCGCAAGCGGCCGGCCCCGCAGCCTGCTCGCCAATGGCTTGCAGTTGGCCCTGCTGTTGCTGATCGCCCTGGCGATGCTGGTGCCGCTGTTCTGGCTGGTGAGCACCTCGCTCAAGGGGCCAGCCGAGAACATCTTCACCACGCCGCCATCGCTGCTGCCGAGCCAACCCAGCCTCGAGGCCTACCAGCGGTTGTTCAACGACAACCCGATGCTGGGCTACATCCGCAACAGCGCGATTGTGAGCGGCTTGGCCGTGTTGGCCAATCTTCTGTTCTGTTCTTTGGCGGCCTATCCCCTGGCGCGCATGCGCTTTGCCGGGCGGGGGCTGGTGCTGGCCCTGGTGGTGGCCACGATCCTGATCCCCTTTCAGGTGGTGATGATCCCGCTGTATCTGCTGATGGTGCAGTTGGGTCTGCGCAACACCCTCTGGGCGCTGATCATTCCCCAGGCCGCCACGGCCTTCGGCATTTTTCTGTTGCGCCAGAGCTTTGCCGGTGTGCCGGTGGAGCTGGAGGAAGCGGCCCGCATCGATGGCTGCACGCCCGTGGGCGAATGGTGGAACGTGATGATTCCCGCCGCCCGCGCCGATCTGATCACCCTGGCGATGTTTGTGTTCATCGGCACCTGGAGTGATTTCCTCTGGCCGCTGGTGATCCTCGACGACCCGAATCTCTACACCCTGCCGCTGGGCCTGCAGCAGCTGGCCAGCAGCTTTTCGCTCGACTGGCGCCTGGTGGCCGCCGGCGCCGTGGTGTCGATCCTGCCGGTGCTGGCGTTGTTCATCGGCCTGCAGCGCTACATCCTCCCCAGCGCCAGTGGCGATGCCGTGAAGGGATGATTCAGTTGGCCAGCTGCTGCAGGCCACCCACCAGCCGCTGCAGTGCTTCCGCCAGATCGGCCTCGCCGAGCATGCCGTAGCTGAGCCGCAGGCAGCAGCCATCGAGCCCGAAGCTGCTGCCGCTCACCAGCGCCACCCGGTGATCGCGGATCAATCGCTCCATCGCCGCATCGCTGCTGAGGGGGCTGTTGAGCTGCAGCAGGGCGTAGAAGGCGCCATCGGGTTGGGCCAGCAGTCGCCACGGCGCATCGGTCTGGCCCAGAGCAGCCAGCACCTGCTGCCGCCGGCTGGCCAGGGCGGCGATCTGCTGCCGGCACCAGGCGCCGCCGGCGGCCAGGGCGCCCTGGGCCACCCGTTGATTGAGGCGGGGGGTGTGGATCGCGATCGTGTCCTGCACCTTGGCCAGCTCGGGCAGCAGCGCCTCGGGCACCACCGCCCAGCCGATCCGCCAGCCTGCCATCCCATGGCTTTTGGAGAGCGAGCCCAGGGTCACCGTGTGAGCGCCGCTGCCCGGCGCGCTGCCGGGGCTCCAGCCGCGGTTGTTGTCGTAGTGAAACAGGGCGTAGGCCTCATCGCTGATGTGCAGCAAGCCCCGATCTGCGCAGAGTTGATTGATCGCCTGCAGCACCTCTGGCGGAAACACCGCCCCGCTGGGGTTGTTGGGCGAGATCGTCACGATGGCGCGGCAACGCGGTGTGATCGCGGCCGCCAAACGATCGGGGTCGGGCACCACCCCGGCCTGCACCGCCACCGGGATGCCGCCGGCCAGGCGGATCGCCATTTCGTGATTGAAGTAGTAGGGAACCGGCAGGATCACTTCATCGCCGGGGTCGCAGAGCACCTGCGCCAGCGCGTTGAAGGCCATGTTGCTGCCGGCCGCGATCAGCACGGCGCTGCTGCTCAGATCGAGCTGATGTTCGCTCTGCAGCCAGTGGCTCACCGCCGCGCGCAGCCCCGGCTCGCCGGCCATCGGCCCGTAAACATGCAGGTTTGGGTCGCTGAGTAGGGCGGCGCTGGCTGCCTGCAGGGCCTCGGCAGGAGGCCCCCAGCTCGCCATGCCCTGCCCTAGCGACAGGGTGCCTGGGGTCTGGCGGATCAGCTCCGCCATCACCGGAATCACCGGTGCCTGCACCTGGTTCAGCCGCTGGGCGGCTGCAGCGGCTCTCACGGCTGGCTGCTGGGCAGGGGAGGCAGTGGGAGCTTCGGTTTGGCGGGGCTGCGGCCGCCTGGTTCCAGGTTCGCGTCGGGGTAGGGCAACGGTTCGCGCACCTGGCTGCGGAGCTCTGCCCGCAGGCTGGCCTGCTCACCGCTGAGGCGCTGCACGCTTTGCTCGAGATCCTCCAGGCCCTGGAGGCGCTGGGCGGTGGAGCGCACCTGCTCTTCGAGGGCGTTGGTGCGATCGAGATCTTTCTCGTTCTCCAGGGTCTGCACTTTGTCCTGCAGGGCCTGCAGCCGTTCGCCCTGCTGGCGCACCTGCACCGCCACCACCACAAACAGCACCGCCACGCAGGCGGTGGCTGCGGCGCCGCTGATGCGCATCCAACGCGGTAGGGGCAGTGTTGGATCGCTGCTGCTGGGGGTGCGGCCCATGGCATTGCTTCGGTTGCGGCAAGTCTGGAATGCGTCCGGCCCCTTGGCGAGCATCCGGTGTGCTCCCTGAGCCGCTAGGACAGCTGGAGCAGAAGCTCACCTGTGTCGCTCGAACAGCTCGACGCCTTCCTGGCGCACGCCCGCTCCCAGCCCCAGCTGGCGGAACGGCTGCAGCAACCGCTCGACTTGGAAGACCTGCTGGCCCTGGCCGCCTCTGAGGGATTCGCGGTGCAGGAAGCGGATGTGATCGCGGCTCAAGTGCGCGAAGAGGACACGCTCAGCGATCAGGATCTGCAGCGCCGCGCCGGCGAAGAAGCGCGGCGGCTGCGTCATTTCATCCCCGGTTAAGCGGATGGGGCCGCAACCGGAGCGGGTGGCCGACTACCCACGCCCGCCTGTGCTTGTGGAGAGTGCGCAGCACATCGAAGTGCGTGCCCTCGGTGAACAGCTGGTGGCATGCCACCGCAGCTTGCGAGTGCTGGAAACCTTTCATCCGCCCACCTATTACCTGCCGCCCGAGGCCGTGCGCTGGGAGTTGTTGGAGCCGGCCCCGGGCCGCAGTTTCTGCGAATGGAAGGGTGTCGCCAGCTACTACACCGTGGTGGTGGGTGAGCGGCGACTGGAGCGTGTGGCCTGGAGTTATGCCAACCCGACGCCTGCATTTGCTGCCTTGGCGGGATGGCTGGCGTTGTATCCGGGCCGGATGGATGGTTGCTGGGTGGATGGTGAGTTGGTGCAGCCCCAGGCCGGCGGATTTTATGGGGGTTGGATCACCTCCGGCGTGCTCGGGCCATTCAAGGGTGATCCTGAACATCCCGAACTGATCTGAACATCGATCCTGGCCACTTGTTGCGCTCTGCAGAAGCGCGTTATGGTGCGCGCAGTTCTACTTTCATTCAATGCTCCTCGGTTCTGATCTCCTCGCCAAGGTGAAGGAGCTGGGCGATGTCAGCAAGTCTGATCTTGTGCGCTCCTGTGGCTACGTGAGTTCCAAGAAGGATGGCACTGAGCGCCTTAATTTCACGGCGTTTTATGAGGCCCTGCTCGAGGCCAAGGGTCTGAGCTTGGGCGGTGGCGGCGGTGGCACCGGCAAGGGCGGCCGCAAGCTCAGCTATGTGGCCACTGTGCAGGGCAACGGCAACCTGCTGGTGGGCAAGGCCTACACGGCCCTGCTCGGTTTGCAGCCAGGCGACGAGTTTGAAATCAAACTGGGTCGTAAGCAGATCAAGCTGATTCCCGCTGGCGCTGAAGAGGAGTGACTCCAGCCTGAGGTTGGGCACCTTTCGGGGCGGCTGCCAGCGGCGGTCGCCCCTTTGTTGTGGCCAGCGGCGGTGGGTCGTGCTGTGCTGGGGAAAGCGGCCTCGGTTCGATGAGCTTCTTTGAATTGATCTGGAAGGGGGAGGGCTGCGGCGATGCCGCTGATCTCGAGGAGGCCCTGCTCAACTTTCAGGAGATCAAACCCAAGGAGCTGAGCTGGCAGGAGGTGTTTGCCGATCCTGCTATGGCCCCTTGCATTCGCCGCTATCGCTCCTTTGATGCGTTTCTCGATAACGAGGATGAGTTGGAAACCATCCATCCCAGCCAGGAGATGCTCGAGCGTTTTGCTGAGGGCGCGCTGTAGCGATCTGGATGGAACAGCTGCCGCCCGGTTTTGCTCTCAACCCGCAGGCCTGGGGTGCGGAGGTGATGGTGCTGCAGCCCACCACGTTGGAGGGTGTTCAGGAGGCTGTGCTCGCCCTGCGCGATCACGCCACGGTGTTGCTGAATCTCAGCAGCCTGCCTGCGGATCAGATGCAGCGGGCCGCTGATTTCATGGCTGGCGGTGCGTTTGCGCTCGATGCCCAGCAGGAACGTCTCGGTGAACGGGTGCTGCTGTTTGCGCCCCACTTCGTGCAGCTCAATCGGGCCTGAACGGGCATGCTGTGAGCAGCTGCCAGACACACCGTGGATGTGAGCGATCTCGACCTGGCGAGTTGTGCGCCGGTGAACCATCTCTGGCCTGAGTTGGTGGAGCAGCTGGGGCTGGAGCGCAGCGGCCGGGCAGCGCAGCAAGCGCTGGATCTGCAAGCCATGCGCGGCACCGCCAGCACCCTGCCGGTGTTGCTGGTGGAAACCTGTGGGGTGGCTCTGCTGGAGCGCCAGCAGTTGCGCCGTGCCAGTGGCTTACCCCTGCTCGAGGGGCCCGGCCTGCTGCTCTTGCTCAGCAGTAAGCGCTTGGAGTTGCAGCTCCTGCAGCTCCAAGCCCGCTAATCGAAGCGGCAATCCGGCTTCAGCCCAGGCACCGTGAACTCCAGGAACCAGAGGTATTCGCGGCTGCGCCAGCCCAGATCAAAGGGTTCGGTGGCCTCCCATTCCTCGGCACTCAGCCCAAAGGCCTGCTCCAGAAAGGCCGGCACCAGCGCCTCCACCGCCTCACCGCCGGGTTCGCCTTCGTCAAACAGGCGTTCGGTGTAGATCGCCGCGAAGATCTCGTGCTCCTCATCGCAGATCACCACCTCAAAGCCAGTGCCGCCGCTGGCTGGCAGGGTGTTCAACTCAAAGAACTCGTCGCGCTCCAGCGGATCACTGGGGGCCTGCTCCAGCAGGGCGGCCAGGGCCTGTTTGAAGCGATCGAGGGCCATCGGGCCTGCGCGGCTGCTGCCAGTGTGGCCACAGCCTTCGGCAACGGCCAGCTGTGATCAAGCCGGGGCTCGAGCCTGCCTGGATCGTGCATCACGGCCACGATCTGCTGGTACTCAACAAGCCCAGTGGCTTGCTCTGCCAACCCGGCCTCGGGCCCCACCTGGCCGATTCGCTGATCAGCCGCGTGCAGCTGCAGTGGCCCCAGGCGCAGTTGGTGCATCGTCTCGATCGCGACACTTCCGGCTTGATCCTGGTGGCGCTGACGCCCGAGCTGCATCGCGCCTTGAGCCAGTTATTCGCGCAGCGGCAGGTTGAGAAGCGCTACATCGCCGATGTGCATGGCTTGCCGCAGGAGCGTGAGGGGTTGATCGAGCTTCCCATCGCCAAACGCCAACATCGACCGCCGCTCTATGGCACTGATGCCGCCGGCAAAGCCTGCTCCACCCGCTGGCGTTGCATCGCACAGACCAGCCACTGCGCGCGGTTGGAGTTGCAACCGCTCAGCGGCCGCTCCCATCAGCTGCGGGTGCACCTGCAGGCCATCGGTCATCCGATCCTGGGCGACCTGCTCTATGGCCTGCCCCATCAGCTTCAGCCGGTTGCACGCCTGCACCTGCATGCCACAGCGCTGAACTGGGTGCAGCCTTTCAGTGGAGAGCCGCTCGGCTTCGAGGCTCCCGTTCCCTTCGCGCTGCCCAGCCCATGAGCCCCCATCCGCCCGCGATCGCCGCCCTGGGCTACGTGGCCGCCAGCCTCACCACCTTGAGCTTCATCCCGCAGGCGATCAAAACCCTGCGCACCGGCGACACCCGTGGCATCTCGCTGCGCATGTATGCCTTGTTCACAGCCGGCATTGCCTTGTGGGGTGTCTATGGCTGGCTCACCGGCGACGGACCGCTGATCGTGGCCAATGCGATCACCCTGGTGGCGGCAGGGTTGATCCTGGATCGCAAATGGCGGGCCTGGTGGGGAGAGCGCCAGCAGGCTCAGCGGTTGCGGGGTGGCAGACCGCTGCCATAACGCAGCAGCTTCAGCCAGCCGCCGATGCGCAGCGCCCCGGCGGCGGCGGCAACGGCGAGCAGCAGCGCCAGCACCCTCCAGAGCCCTGTCCCCAGCCAGGCGCTGGCCACAGCGGCGATGGCGGCTACAGCCCAGCTGAGCGGTTGCAGTTGGCGCAGGCGCCGATCAGCGCCGGAACAGCTCCGGCAGTGGGCGGTGTGGGCTGCGTAGCGCTCCATCAGCGCCTGCCGCGACAGCCGAGGCGGTAGGCGTTCTCCGGGGAATGGCTCGGAACCGTAGCGATGCACCCAGTCGTGCAGGGCACGCACGTAGAGATCGGCGCTGGTGGGCAGGTGAAAGCTCCGCACGGCCTCCTGGCTGCCGCCGCGCTGCTCGAGCACCCGCTCTTGCCAATGCAGAAACAGCTGGTCGTCTTCGAGCACCACGTGGTTGCCCAGGTGTTGCAGCCACTGCGGCCGCAACCCCAGCAGGCGGCCCGGCCAGGGGGAGCTGAACTGGAAGGGGAAGCGGGCGAACAGGCGGCATTCGCCGCGGCGGATCGGGGTGGCATACACCACCGTGAGGATGCGGGCGAATCCCTTGGCGGTGAGGTCGTGCCACATCAGGGATGGGGCGGCGTAGGTGGTGAACTGCCGGCCGAGCTTTCCCCGCCTCGGGCCCTCCTCCCAGAGGCCGGTGAACCCTTCCGGCCCGAAGCTGCTGAGCTCCAGCTCCACGGGCCCGGCGTTCTCGCGGCGCCCCACCGTGGCGTGGTGGGTGAAGGGCACATGGCTTACATCGAGCACGTTCTCCAGCAGGGTGAGCGCATCCATCGGCAGGTCGCGGAACGTGTCCTGCACCACCCAGCCGGGCTCGTCGATCACCGGCACCAGGGGCAGCGGCTGGCTGGCGGCCTCGGCTGGATCACCGCTGAACACAAACAGCAGCCCCTGGCCGGTGGCGGTGGCATAGCGGCGGCAATGGCTGCGCTGGCCGATGCTGCTGCCGGCGCTCGCCTGGGGGATGGCGGTGCAGCGGCCTTCACCGTTGAAGGTCCAACCGTGATACGGGCATTCGAGTTCGCCCGCGGCATTGAGCCGCCCATCGGAGAGGGGCACCAGCCGATGCGGGCAGACATCGGCGAAGGCCTGCCACTGGCCGCTGCTGCGCTCGAACCAGAGCACGAGGTCGTTGCCCAGCAGCGTGAAGGGCGTTGGTCGCTGCGGGTCGAGATCCCGGAGGAAGGCCACCGCATACCAGGCGTGCTGCCAGCGATTCGGCCTCTGGATTGAGCTCACCTCCATCAGGCGCTGTAGCCCTTGCGGGCAGGGATCGGATAGGGAATCCGACGATGGCGCATCCGCCGCCACACCCGCACGAAGGCCCGCACCAGCAGCTCCAGTTCCGCCAGGCTCAAGCCGCTATCGAGCAGCTGGCCATCGCGCCAGCGGGCTTCCACGATGCGGCGCACCATCACCCGCGCTTCCTCTTCACTGGTGTCTGGCGGGAGGGAGCGCAGCGCCGCCTCGCAGCCATCGGCCAGCATCAACACGGCGGTTTCGCGGCTGCGGGGAATGGGGCCGCGGTAGCGGAAATCGGCCTCGCGGATCAGGGGATCGTGGCGGCGGGCTTCATGTAGGAAGTAGCCCATCTTCAAGGTGCCCTGGTGTTCGGGGATGAAGTCGGCCAGGGGGCGCGGCAGGCGGTAGCGGCGGGCCAGTTTCAAGCCCTCATCCACATGGGCCTGGAGGATGCCGGCGCTGAGCAGCGGGTCGTCGAGCTTGTCGTGGGGGTTGTCGCCGCCCTCCTGGTTTTCGATGAACCACTGCGGGCCGTGCAGTTTGCCCACGTCGTGATACAGCGCACCGGTGCGGATCAGATCGATATCGGCCTGGATCGCGCGGCCTCCTTCCTCGGCCAGACCGCAGATCATCAAGGTGTGTTCAAAGGTGCCCGGGGCCTCACAGGAGAGCCTCCGCAGCAGGGGCCGTTGCAGATCCGCCAGCTCCAGTAAGCGGGCGCGGGTGAGCAGATCGAAGAAGCTCTCCACCATCGGGCTGATCAACAGCACCCCCAGCAGCAGGCCGCCCAGCAGCACGGCTTCCCCGGGCAGATCGGCCCCCACCGGCAGGCGGCCATCCCCTTCGCCGCTGGCCACGGCCAGCTGCAGCAGCAGCCATTCCGCCAGCAGGGCCCCCACGGGGATGAGCAGCGCCAGCTGCAGCAGCTGGGCACGACTGCGCTGGCGGCCAGCCAGCAGGGCTGTGACGGCGGCCACAGCGGCGGCCACCAGAATCCGCTGGTCGTTGAACGGGGCCAGCGGCACCGGCCAGAGCAGCGCCGCGATCGCCACCCAGCCCAAACCCGCCGTGGTGCTCAAACCCTGGGCCAACAGCAGGGTGGCCGGCACCAGCAGGGCCACGGGGCTGGCGGCTGCTCCCAGCCAGAGCTTGAAGCCCTGCACCACCAGCAGCAGGGTGAGGGCCAGGAGGGCTTGGCGCGGTTCGAGGCTGGTGTGGTGCTGACGCAGCAGCAGCACCAGCACGGCGCAGCCGGCCAGGGCCTCACCGGCATGCAGCAGCCAGGCACCCACTAGGGGACGGCGGTTCACCAGGCCGAAGTAGTCGAGCACCGCATAGGCCTGGTTGCTGATCGGCTGCCCCTGGCGGCTGATCAGCTCCCCCTCGCGCACCTTGATGGTGGGGATGCCCTGCTGGGTGAGCAGGTCTTCGATCAGGCGTTGGCTCAGGGCGGCGTCGATGCGCAGGTTGCTGCGGCCCTGCAGCGAGCTGGCCACCACGCGGCTGCCGAGGCCACGGCCCGGTTCATCGAGCGTTTGCAGGTGCAGTTGTGCCGCCTGCACCAGCTGCTGGCTGGCCACGCTGCTGATCAACCCCTGCTGCAGCATCAACCGCTGGGCTTGGCGGAGGTCGTCTTCCCAGCGCCGCAGCGCCTGGGGGGATTCCTGGCCCAGCCAATCGCGTTCCTGGGGGCTGAGATCGAGCGGTGCCACCTGCTCCTGCTCGGAGCTGGTGAGCCGCTGGATGGCTTGAAGTTGTCGCTCCAGCCGTTGCTCCAGTTCCCGGTTGATGCGCGGGTCCACCACCTGCACATGGGTGCGGGGGCCGAGCTGGGAGCGCCGCTGCTCGAGCGCATCGGAATCAACCACGGTGGCGGCCTTGGGTGCTCGCACGGTGAACGGCGCCGGCACCCCGGGCCTCAGGCTCGGTTCAACCAGCCAGGGCCAGCTGGAGAGCAGGGCCACCAGCAGGCTCACCAGAATCAGGCTGAGCCCGTCGCGCCGTCGCCAGGGCGCCACGGCCTGACGCGGCATCTCGAGCCGCAGCAGCCGCCGCCAGAGCCGCATCAGGGTTCGCCAGGGGCGATGGAGAGGGCCCGTGGGGCTCACGGCTGGAGCATTGGAGTGCTCACGCTAGCGATGCCGTTGCATGCTGAAGACAGTGTCAGGTGCCAACGGTCCATGGCCACGCGTCTGGATGGCCGCCAGCTGGCGGCAACGATCGAAGAGCGGTTGCAGGCTGTGGTGGCCGAACGCCTCGAGCGTGCCGGCCGGCCGCCGGGTCTGGCGGTGCTGCGGGTGGGCGACGACCCCGCCAGCGGCGTGTATGTGGCCAACAAAGAAAAAGCCTGCAGCCGCATCGGCATCACCAACCTGGGGGCCCACCTGCCCGCCGGCACCCCGGCCGCCGAGGTGCTGAGCACGATCCAGCGGCTCAACGCCGATCCCGCTGTGGACGGCATCCTGCTGCAGCTGCCCCTGCCGGCCGGTTTGGATGAGCGGCCGCTGCTGGCGGCCATCGATCCGGAGAAGGATGCCGATGGCCTGCACACCCTCAACCTCGGGCGACTGCTCAAAGGCGAACCCGGCCCCCGCAGCTGCACCCCCGCCGGGGTGATGGCGCTGCTGGCGGCCGCCGGTGTGGAGCTGGCCGGCAAGCGGGCCGTGGTGGTGGGCCGCAGCATCCTGGTGGGCCAGCCGATGGCGCTGATGCTGCAGGCCGCCAACGCCACCGTGAGCATTGGCCATTCCCGCACCCCCGATCTGGCGGCGCTCACCCGCGAGGCGGATGTGTTGGTGGTGGCGGCCGGCAAGCCGCGCATGATCGGCGCCGAGCACGTGAAGCCCGGTGCGGTGGTGGTGGATGTGGGCATCCATCGCCTCGAGGCCGAGCCCGGCAGTAAGGCCCGCCTCTGCGGCGATGTGCGCTTTGAGGAGGTGGAGCCCATCGCCGGCGCCATCAGCCCGGTGCCCGGCGGCGTGGGGCCGATGACAGTGACCCTGTTGCTGGTGAACACCGTGGCCAGCTGGTGCCAGCGCTGCGGCCTCGATCAGCCGCTGGCGGATCTGTTGCCGTGATGAATCCACTTAGCCTTGAGAGGATTCATCTCAAGCAGGTCGATGAAAGGTGAACTCACCGCCGTGATTGAGCCCGCTGAGGAAGGTGGCTTCTGGGCCGTCTGCATCGAAGTCCCTGGCGCCAACGGTCAGGGCGAAACCCGCGCTGAGGCCAAGGCAAACCTGCTCGAGGCTGTTCAGCTGATCCTTCAGGATCGGCAGGACGACATCCTGCGCAGCCTGCCCATCGATGCTGTGTGTGAGCCGCTGCTGGTCGGTTAGGTCTGACCTTTGAAGCGAAAGGACCTGGAGCGAAAACTGCGTCGTGCCGGCTATGTGCTGAAGCGTGAAGGCGCCAGTCACTCGCTCTGGATCAACCCCTCCACGGGTATCCAGGAAGCGATTCCACGCCATGTGGAGATCAAAGAGCTCCTGGCACGCAAGATTCTGCGTTCACTTCTTGGTCATTGATGGGTGCCCCAGGCCCTGGCCTGAGAGAATCCGGCGCAGCAATGGCCCCAGGCCCAGCCCCCATGACCGCGGCCGTCAGCAGCACTGGCAACAGCTCCGCCGCCGAGGCGACCGGCTTCGTGTTTGCCGCCTACCTGGAAGCGGCGCGGCTGAAGGTGGAGGCGGCCCTGGATGGCTCCCTCGGCCCAGAGCGGCCCGAGAGCCTGCGGGAGGCGATGCGCTACTCGCTGCTGGCCGGCGGCAAGCGCCTGCGCCCGATCCTCTGCCTGGCGGCCTGTGAACTGGCCGGCGGCAACAGCGAGCTGGCGATGCCCACGGCGGTGGCACTGGAGATGGTGCACACCATGTCGCTGATCCATGACGATCTCCCCGCCATGGACAACGACGATCTGCGCCGCGGCCGGCCCACCAATCACAAGGTGTATGGCGAGGCCAACGCGATCCTGGCGGGCGATGCCCTGCTCACCCGCGCCTTCGAGATGGTGGCGTTGCGCAGCCCTGGGGTGCCGGCCGAGCAGCTGCTGAAGGTGGTGGCTGAACTGAGCCTGGCCTCGGGCGCTCCAGGGTTGGTGGGCGGTCAGGTGGTGGATCTCGAGTGCGAAGGCAAGGACGTTGACCTCGAGACGCTCGAATACATCCACCTCCACAAAACCGGCGCCCTGCTGCGCGCCTGCGTGCTCACCGGCGCTCTGATCGCCGGCGCCCCGGAGGCCCTGCTCCAGGCCCTGCGCACCTACGCCCGCGGCATCGGCCTGGCCTTTCAGATCATCGACGACATCCTTGACGTGACCGCCAGCAGTGAGGTGCTCGGCAAAACCGCCGGTAAAGACCTCACCGCTGACAAGACCACCTATCCCAAGCTGCTGGGCCTGGAGGCCTCACGGCAGCGGGCCGATGCCCTGGTGGCGGAAGCGAAGGCTGCGCTCGAGCCCTGGAGCGCCGGTGGCAAGGCGGCGCCGCTGCTGGCCCTGGCCGACTACATCACGAGCCGCGATCGATGAGCGCCCCCTTGCTCGGCCTCCTCGACAACGGCGCGCTCTGGTGGGGCCTGGCGGCCTGCGGCAGCGCCCAGCTCTCCAAGCTGGTGATCGAGCTGGTGGTGCACCGCCGCTGGAACCCCAAGGTGCTGGTGGAAACCGGCGGGATGCCCTCGAGCCACTCGGCGCTGCTCACTGGAACCGCCGCAGGGCTGGGCTGGCAGAACGGGTTTGATTCGGCTGTGTTTGCCCTGGCGGCCACCATGTGTTTTGTGGTGCTCTATGACGCTGCTGGCGTGCGCCGGGCGGCCGGGATCACCGCCCAGCGGGTGAATGGTTTGCCCGATGGCCTGTGGGAACTGCATCCCGATCAGTCGCCCGAATTGAAGCCCCTCAAGGAAAACCTCGGCCACACCCGCTTGGAGGTGTTGGTGGGCAGCCTGATCGGTCCGCTGGTGGCCCTGCCGGGATTGGTGTGGGTGGGATCGCCGCTGCTGCTGGCCCAGCACTGGGGCTGGCTGGCGGTTGGGGGAGGCGTTGGCTGAGGCGCTCACCGCAGGGCAGGCCCAAGCCGCCGAGACCTTTGCGGCCTGGCTGAAAGCTCCCTACGACGGCACGCCGTTTGTGCTGAGCGGCTACGCCGGCACCGGCAAGACCTACCTCTCCCGCCACCTGTTGCAGCAGGTGGACGACCTCGGCCTGTGCTGGACCGTGGTGGCCCCCACCCACAAGGCCGTGGGCGTGTTGCGGCAGCAGCTGGCCTGGGCCGCGTTGCAGCCCACCTGGTATCCGAGCACGATCCACCGGCTGCTGCGGCTGAAGCTCAAGCGCCAGGGGGATCTGGAGCGCTGCGAGGAAACGGAGCAAACGGCAGCTGCCTTGGAAAACCTCGGCTTGGTGCTGGTGGATGAGGCCTCGATGGTGGACAGCACCCTGCTGGAGATTGCCCTGCGCTGCGCGCACCCCTTCCGCACGCGGCTGGTGTTTGTGGGCGATCCCGCCCAACTGCCGCCGGTGGGAGAACCCACCAGTCCGGTGTTCGCCATGGGCCGCGCTGCGGCCGCCAGCCTCTCGGAGGTGGTGCGCCACCAGGGGCCCGTGCTGCAGCTGGCCACGGGTTTGCGCAATGGGCAGCTCCCCTGCCGCCAGCCGCCGGCCCTGGCGCCGGTGCGCGACAACCATGGCCAGGTGGCGGCGCTGCCCCGCGACGAATGGTTGGCGGCGGCCCAGGCGGCCCTGCGCCGCGGCGCCGAGCTCGACAATCCCGATCACGCCCGCATCCTCTGCTTCACCAACCGCGCCCTTGAGCAGCTGGTGCCGCTCGCCCGCCGGGCGATCCACGGCGAGATGGCCGATCAGCTGCCGGTGCTGCCGGGGGAGGTGTTGATCACCCGGGCAGCCGTGATGGCGCCGGCCTGCCGCGCCGGCGAGGAGGCGGCCGAAGAGCCCGACATGCTGCTGGGCTCCAACCGCGAGCTGGTGGTGCGGGATGTGACGCCCGAGCGCTGCGACCTGGCAGATTTCGGCATCGGCAGCGGCGATGGCCTCACGGCGCCGGTGATCGACACCCTCAGCGCCGAGGTGGAGGCGGGCGAATCGCGGCTCACCCTGCGGCTGCTGCCACCGGCGGGCAGCACGGCACGCACCGAGCTCGAAGCCCTGATGCGGCAGCTGCGGCAGCAGGCCCGCGACGCTGGCAAGCAGGCCGGCCGGGCCCTGTGGCGGCGCTACTTCCTGGTGCGCGATGCGTTTGCTTCGCTGGGGCCGGCCGCTGTGCTCACGGTGCACCGCAGCCAGGGCAGCACCTTCGGGGAGGTGTTCGTGGCGGGCGATGTGTTCTGGCCCAGCGACGCGGTGCTGCGCCGCCAGTTGGTGTACGTGGCGGTGAGCCGCGCCAGCCAGGCGGTGTGGTTGGTGGCCGATGGCCGTGGTGGTGGCACCGCCGCCGACGACCAGCAGCGCTGGCGCGACTGGCTCGCCCAGGGCGCTTGAGGCGGCGTCAGCGCAGCTGCAGGCCGTCGATGCCCTGCCAACCCAGATAGCCCGCCAACACCAGGCTCAGCCCTCCCACCAGCAGATCGCCGCGGGCGAACAACACTTGCTTGCCTTTCTCCAGCAGCGGCACCACCCGATCGCGCCCCACCAGCACCGTGGTGAAGGGCACCAGCAACGCCAGGCTGGCCGCCACGCTGAAGCCGGCTGTGTAGATCACTTCCTGGGCGCGGTTCAGGCCTGCGGAGAGCAGGGCCGAGGCCGCCTTGGCGAACAGAAACAGATCGTCCGGGCTGATCACCTCAATGGCGCAGCTGGCCCCCAGCAGCAGCGGCAGCGGCATGGCGCAGAAGCGATCGAGCTGGCGTGTCCAGCCCGGCGCTTCCTGGCCCTCCTCCCGGCGTTCGAGCAGTTCCTTGAGGCCCAGGGCCAGCAGCGCTCCGGCCGCCAACAGATCCAGGCCGGTGCGGTGGCTGCTGCCTTTCTCCATGGTGAGCACCAGGCCATGGCCCACGGTGAGCAGCAGCACCACCATCAGGGTCACCGTGGCCATCCAGCTGAGCACGAACAGGCCGCCTCGGCGCAGGGGCTGCGGGCCCAGCAGCAACAGGAGGAGCAGGCCGATGTGAATCGGGCTGATGGCGATGCCACTGCCGTAGGCCAACAGCTCGGCCCAGAGGCTCCCGTTGGTCATCGCGGCCAGATCAGCGTCGGATTTCGAACCAGTCTTCCCTGATCGGGTTCAGCTGGCTATGGCTCACGCTGTGCACCCCGGCTCCCTGGGGGCCGCGTTCACACCAGAGGCGCAATTCGGTGAGCTGATGCAGGTTGCCCTCCGCCTGCACCTCCACGCTGCCATCGCTGAGGTTGCGCACCCAGCCATTCAGATCCAGTTCGCGGGCCTTCTGGCAGCAGGCCGCCCGGTAGCCCACCCCCTGCACCCGGCCGTGCACGATCAGCTGCCAGCGCTCGAGGCGTTGCTGGGTGGAGGGCTCCGGCCGTTGCACCTCCAGCCATTCGCGCTGGCGCACGCTGCGGCTGCTGCGGCCGGGCGCGATCAAATCGGCGATCAGCCAGCCCGGAGCTCGCGATTCCATCTGGCGCGGGGTGGTGCGCCTGGGTTGCGGCTCTTTTCTCTCTCGCACGGCGCACCTCCCGCTCGCTTGTTCTCAACCTGCCACGGCGCTGCTCCGCTGGCTACAGCGCTGCCTTCACCGGTGCGTTCCAGCGCAGCAGAGCCCGTTGCTGGCGCTCCGAGCCGAGCACGCAGAAGCTGCCGGTGCCGAGCACCAACAGCGCTCCGCCCGGCACGCCGAGCCCCAGCCAGCAGCCCGCCAGGCTGCGCAGGATGTGGCCGTGGGCAAACAGGGCCACCGGACCGCTGGCGGCGGTATCGAGGCAGCGGGCGATCAGGCGTTCGCAGCGCTCCCGCACCTGCGCCAGGCTCTCGCCATCGGGGCAGGGGTGGGTGAACACCGTCCAGTCCGGCACCGTCTGGCGGATCTCGGCGGTGGTGATCCCCTCGTAGCGCCCGTAATCCCACTCGCGCAGATCCGGCTCAACCGTGGCCTGCCCGCCCAGCCCCGCCAGCTCGCAGGTGCGGCGGGCGCGCTGCAGCGGGCTGGTGAACACGGCCGCGAACGTCTGCTGGGCCAGCAATGGGGCGAGGGCCCGGGCCTCCGCTTCACCCTCGGGCAGCAGGGGCAGATCGGTGCTGCCGGTGTGGCGGCCGTTGAGGGCCCATTCGGTGGCGCCGTGGCGCAGCAGCCAAAGCTCGGGGGAGGCCATCGCGGCGATCAGGCACAGGGCGGAGGGGTGTAGCGGCGGGCGGCGGCGGCCAGGCGCTGGGGCACGGCCAGGCAGCCGCCCCAATGCAGATGCAGCCAGCTGGCATGCAGCTGCGAACGGCTCCAGCCCTCAGGGCGGGCCGGGCTGCCCCAGCCCTCAAGCTGCCACAGCTGCTCGGCCCTGGCCACGGCCTCCGGCTGCAGTTGCCAGCGGTGAAATTCATGACCGCAGAGCCGCTCGCCCCGGCGCAGCACCAGGCCGTCCTGCAACGCTGTGGCGTCGCGGTAGCCGAGGCTGAGGCCCCCGCGCTCGGCGCTGAAGGGCAGCACCCCCGCCATGGCATGGGCTTGGCCGTTGCCATCGCTCAATCGCTGCCCCAGCAGCAGCAGGCCGCCGCATTCGGCATAGATCGGCAGGCCATGGGCATGGGCCTGGCCCAGCGCCTGCAGGCTGCGCCGGCTCTCGGCCAGCTGGGCGGCGTGCAGTTCCGGGTAGCCCCCTGGCAACACCAGGGCCCGGCAGTGTGGCGGCAGCGGTTCATCGGCCAGCGGCGACCAGTTCTGCACGGTGAGCCCCTGCTGCTCCAGCAGCTCGGTGGCCTCCGGGTAGCGGAAGTGGAAGGCAGCATCGCTGGCGATCGCCACGGTGATAGGCGCATCGATCTCAACCTCAGCCCGGGGTGCATCCCCGCTGGGGTCGTTGTGATCGGGAGGCTCGGCTGCCGCCGCCGGTGCGCTGAGCAGCGGCCAGAGGGCTTCGAGGTTGAGGTGGCGTTCGGCTAGATCCGCCCAGGCTCCGAGCCGTTGCTGCAGATCGGCGAGCTCGTGGGCCGGCAGCAGCCCCAGGTGGCGGGAGGGCAGCTCCAGGCTGTCGTGGCGCGGTAGGGCCCCCAGCAGCGGCATGGCGATCGCGGCCAGGGCGTCGCGCAGCAGGGCGTGGTGCCGCTCGCTGCCCACGCCGTTGAGCACCACGCCGGCCAGTTGCAGCTGGGGCTGGTGATCGCGGAAACCCCGCACCAGCGCCGCCACCGAACCCGCCTGCCGGCTGGCTTCCACCACCAGCACCACCGGCAGCTGCAGCAGCTGGGCCACGTGGGCGGAGCTGCCGTCGCTGCTGGGGCCGCGGCCGTCGAACAGGCCCATCACCCCCTCCACCAGGCTCAGCTCCGCAGCACTGCCGTGTTGCTGGAAGCTCCGCTGCAACCAGGCTTCACCGCAGAGCAGTGGATCGAGGGTGCGGCAGGGGCGGCCGCTGGCTGCCGCGAGCAGCTGGGGGTCGAGGTAATCGGGCCCCACCTTGAAGGTTTGGATGCTGCAGCCGCGGCGCCGGGCCAGGGCCGTGAGCGCCAGGCTCACGAGGGTCTTGCCGCTGCCGCTGGTTGGGGCGGCGATCAGGCAGGGCATCGGACGGGGCGCTCGGCTGGGGGCCGTGGATCAGTTGGGCAGCAGCTTGGCAGCCAAGGCGGCGGCAGCGGCCAGCAGAGGGTTGGTGCTGTCGTGGCCGCCACCCAGCAACCGCGCCATCTCCATCTCCTCGCTTTCGTTGGGCAGGGGAACCACCTCCTCGGCCAGCTCCATCGAGGCCACGCCGCCGGCTTCGAGGCGCATGCAACCGCCCGATTCCGAGCAGAGGATCACGCACAGCGGTGAGCGATCGGGTGGGGCGCAGATCAGCCGCAGGCCCACCAGGGCGCCTGGATGCATCTTGCTGATGCCCACCGGCACGGGCATCAACCGAAACTGCACGCTTTGGCCGTCGCTGCGCTGAAATTCGGCGCCGATGCCGCGACCTTCGTTGCCGGTGCCAGTGCCAGCTCCATCGATCCAGTAGCTGTTCACAAGGTGCCAGCCGAGGCGATCAGCGATCCAGGCCGCCAGCAGCAACCCTTTCACCGGGTGCTGACCTTCCACGTCGATGTCGAGCTGCACCACTTGATCGAGGGCGCTCTGGCGACTCGGCGGGTCGAACACCATGGCCAGCGATTCGCGCCAGGTGCGTAGCCGCAGCCAGTTGAGGTCGTTCACCGCCTGCCCCAGCTCGATCCGTTGCACCAGCAGATCCAGGCAACGGCGCGGCTCGCCGATGGAGCTATCCACCACCAGCCGTCGCGGCGGCACCGCCAGGGCTTCCAGCAGCTCCGGCGATTCATCCATCGTGCCGTTCCACCACACCCAGCAGGGCAGATCGGCGGGGATCAGCTCCTGCAGCATCGCCAATCCCTGCGGCATGGCTCCCATGCCGCCGCGCAGCACCACCACATCACCGCAGGCATCGGCGCTCACCCCGCGCTCCTCCGGCAGCGGGCAGTAGGCGGCCACCATGGATTCCAGCTGCCGATCCGCGGCCAGGGTGGGCGCCAGGGTGATCAGCCGCCGCGGCTGGTGGGCGCTGATGGCGCGATCCACGAACTGACCGCGCAGATCCTCCGCCGTGTGGTCGCCCCCTTCCTGACCCAGGGCCCACGCCAGCTCCGGGGCGGTTGGAGCGGTGCTGGCCGGCAGGGCCAGCTCCCCCACGGCCCGGCGTGCGGCCTGCAGCAGCTGCTCGCTCAGCAGGCCGCTGATCGGGCCGTCGATGCGACCGGTGCGGATCAGTTGCTGTTCCAGCCACGATGGCTCCCACACCAGCAGCGTGAACGTGGCGGCGCCGCTGGATTCCTTGAGGCTTTCGCCCCACAGGCGGTTGAGGTAGGCCGGCACCTCCTGGGGGGGGAGCTGAAGCGGGGCCTGCAGGGTGAGCTGGGGAGCCATGGCGGTTGCAGCGGAGTGGGGGAGCGGAGTGAAAGCTGGATCAGGGGCGACGCCACATCAGGCCGTCTTCGGCCAGGAGGTTGTCGGCGGCGCCGGGGCCCCAGGTGCGGGCTTCGTAGGGGTAGACGGGCAGCTGGGCAGGGGCGTCTTCGATCAGCTCCAGCAGCGGGGTGTAGAGCCGCCAGGCCGCTTCCACCTCATCGCTGCGGGTGAACAGGGTGGGATCGCCGAGCATGGCGTCGGCGAGCAGGCGCACATAACCCTCATCGGAGGGTTCACCGAAGCTTTCGTCGTAGCTGAAGTGCATGTCTACCGGTCGGCTGCGCATGCCGGAGCCGGGAGCCTTCACATCGAACACAAACCCGGCACCCTCATCGGGCTGGATGCGCAGCACCAGCTGGTTGGCGGTGGGGGTGCCACCTGCTGCATCAAACAGCTGCACCGGTGCCTTGCGGAAGGTGAGCACCACCTCCGAGAGCCGTTTGGGTAGACGTTTGCCGGTGCGCAGATAAAAGGGCACCCCCTGCCAGCGCCAGTTGTCGATGAACAGCTTCATCGCCACATAGGTTTCGGTGGTGCTGTCGGGGTTCACCCCCGGCTCCTCCCGGTAGCCCGCCATCGGATTGGCCCGGTTGCCGCCGCGGCTGTATTGGCCGCGCACGCAGCACTTCCAGGGTTCGTCTTCGTTGGCGAGGCGAGCCGCCTGCAGCACCTTCGCCTTCTCGCTGCGGATCGATTCGGGATCGAAGTGTCCCGGCGTTTCCATGGCGGTGAGCGCCAGCATCTGGGTGAGGTGGTTTTGCACCATGTCCCGCAGGGCACCGCTGGTTTCGTAGTAACCGGCTCGCTCCTCCACCCCCACGGTTTCCGCCGCCGTGATCTGCACGTTGGCGATGTAGTTGCGGTTCCAGATCGGCTCGAAGATGGCGTTGGCGAAGCGCAGCACCAGGATGTTTTGGACTGTTTCCTTGCCCAGGTAGTGGTCGATGCGGAAGATCTGCGATTCCTGGCCGCAGCTCTGCACCACCCGGTTGAGCGATTGGGCGCTGCTGTAGTCGGTGCCGAAGGGTTTTTCGATCACCACCCGGCTGCGGCTTGGATCCTTGAGCAGGCCTGCGTTGGCCAGGGCGCGGCAGCCGCTGCCGTAGAACGCCGGCGACACCGAGAGATAAAAGGTGCGGTTGCCACGGGTGGCCCGTTGCCGGTCGAGGGCCTCCAGGCGGCTGCCGAGCCGCACCACGTCCTCGTCCTGTTGCAGATCGACCGGTTCGTAGAAGAGGCAGGCGGCGAATTGCTGCCAGGCGCTCTGGTGCTGCTGCACCTCAGCGGCCATGGCTTCGGCCATGCGGTTGCGGAAGTCGTCGTCGCTCCAGGGGCGACGCGCGCAGCCCAGCACGGAAAATTCAGTGGGGAGCCGCCGCTGCCGAAACAGCTCAAACAGGGCTGGAATCAACTTGCGGTGGGTGAGGTCACCGCTGGCCCCGAAGATCACCAGGCACTGCGGCGAGATCACCCGCTCCTGGCGCAGGCCGACGCGCAGGGGATTGGTCTGGGTGGCGGCCATCGCGGATGTGCACGTGCTCCAGGTTTAACGAGGCCAGCCCGCCGCCGCATGGGTTGGCAACAAAAAAGCCCGCCGTAGGGCGGGCCTTGCAGTTGAGCTGTTGGTGCCAGTGCTCAATAGGTTTCCACGTGCCAGCGCTCGGCTTTCTTGAGCTGCGGGCGCAGTTCGTGCCAGGCCAGGCCCTTGGCGGCGGCGGCGGCGGTCATCGCCTCGTCGATCCCGGGCTCCATGCCGCGCAGACCGCACATGTAAACGTGGGTCTTGGGATTTTCGATCCAGGAGAAGATCTCCTCGGCGTTCTCGCTGACGCGGTCCTGGATATACATCCGACCGCCGTTGGCGTTCTGCTGCTCGCGGCTGATCGCCTTGGTGTAGCGGAAGTTTTCGGGGAACTCGCTCGCGTAGCGGTTGAAGTCGTCGTCGTAGAGCAGGTTGGCGGTGGTGGGAGCACCCATGAACAGCCAGGCCTTGCCCTTGAAGTGCCAGCCGTTCTTCTCGCGCTCGGTGGGCTCGAACATGCGGCGCAGGTAGGTGCGCATCGGCGCGATGCCGGTGCCGGTGGCCAGCATGATCACGTTGGCGTCCTCGTCGTCAGGCAGGAGCATCTCCTTGCCCACAGGGCCGGTGATCTTCACCTTGGCGCCGGGCTCGATGTCGCAGAGGAAGGTGGAGCACACACCGTTGATGGTTTCGCCATCCTTTTCGTATTGCAGCTGGCGCACGCAGAGCGACACGGTGTTGTCGGCCATGTCGTCGCCATGGCGGGTGCTGGCGATCGAATAGAGACGCAGCTTGTGGGGCTTGCCGTTGGCATCTTCGCCATCGGGAATGATGCCGATCGACTGACCTTCCACGTAACGCAGGTGGGGATCGCCACCGCTGAGGTCGAAGGTGATGTGGTTCACACGGCCGATGGCACCCTCGGCCAGCAGGCTGTAGTTCTCGGTGACCGTGCCGATGAAGGGGGTCTTGGGCTTGTAGAGGTTGACGGGAACGTCGGCGTGATGCACGGCAGCGGCAGCGGGTTTAGCGGGGGCTTTGGTCGGGGTGGCCTTCTTGGCAGCAGCAGGGGCAGCGGGTGCGGCCGGAGCTGCGGAGGCGTCAGAGGCAGCCGTGACAGAGATCACCTTGCCGCCCAGCTGGCTGATGGACTGCATCAGGGACTGCAGGCGGGAAAAGGGAACGGAGATGCTGCGCTCGGCGTTGCTCTCTTGAGCGCTGCCGTAGCCCTGCACCACCACCGTGAACACATGCGAGTCGCTGCAACTGGTGGTAGCGGTCGAAACACGCATGGATTCCGGGCCCTGATAACGCGCGCGATCATAGGGAATTCGCACGCCTTGACTGAAGCGAGTTAAGTTAAGCCGCCCGTCAGCCTGAACACGTCGGTTTGCCCTTGACGCCGTTCGCTGCCGATGTTTGTGAGCTCGACACGATCCAGCAGGAGATGGAGCGTCTCCCTGGCGGAACGCGTCGCCTGGCCGTGCAGCTGCGCCTGGCGCTGGATCCCCAGTGGATCTGGGCGGTGCTCACCGATTACGACAGCCTCAGCCGGTTCATCCCCAACCTGCAGACCTCCAGGCTGTTGTGGCGCCGCGCCAACGTGGTGGGGCTGGAGCAGGAAGGGGCTCAGAGCTTCATGGGCCTGCGCTTCAAGGCCCGGGTGCAGCTGGAGCTCACCGAGCATCGCGATGAGCGCCGCCTGTCGTTTGTGATGGCCAAGGGCGACTTCCGCCGCTTTGAAGGGGCCTGGCAGATCGGTGTGGATGGCGGCACCACCACCCTCCTTTATGAACTCACCGTTCAGGGCTGTGTGGGAATGCCGATCGGTTTGATCGAGCAGCGCCTGCGTGAAGACCTGGCCGCCAACCTGCGCGCCGTGCAGCAGGAAGCCCAGCGCCGTGCCGTGGCCGTGGCCGGTCTGGCCTGAACGGTCTGGCCTGAACGGTCTGCTCTGAACGGATCGACACAAAAAAAGCGGCTCGAGGCCGCTTGGTCTTTGGATACCCCCAAGGGGATTCGAACCCCTGTCGCCTCCGTGAAAGGGAGGTGTCCTAGGCCTCTAGACGATGGGGGCTAGGACTCGGATGTGGGAAGAGCTGATGCCCTTGCGCTGCTTGGCTTTTCGGCCTCGCATCCGATGCAGAGAAACTACGGGCCAGGGGTGCCCTTCGTCAATGGTGCCGGGGTGAACGTTGCTCAGCTGGCGCTCTGGCCATCCCACACCGGCACGGTGAAGTGGAAGCAAGCTCCCTCGCCAGGCTCCGAGGCCACCCAGATCCGGCCGCCGTGCACGTCGGTGATCCGGCGGCACACCGAGAGGCCCACCCCGAAGCCGGAGGTGTTGGAGGAGGTTTGCGGCAGCCGCACCCGCTCGAGAAAGATCCGCTCCTGCTCATCGCGGGGAATGCCGGGGCCTGAATCGCAGACGCTCACCTGCAGCCACTGGCTGGTGCGGTGCAGGATCGTGAGGCTCACCTGGCCGCCATCCGGGGTGAACTTGAAGGCGTTCTCCAGCAGGTTGAGCAGCACCTGGCGCATGCGGCGCCGATCGGCAAACACATCTGGCAGGTCGGTGGGGATGTCGGTGAGCAGCTCCAGCCCGCGGCCCACCCACAGCTTCTCCAGCTCCAGGATCGCTTCGGCCGCCACCGGGCCGAGGGCCAGCCGCTGCGGGTTGAACAGCGCTTCCCAGCGGGTGGTGCCCACTTCCAGCAGATCCTTGGAGAGCTGCTCGATGTCATCCAGCCGCCGCCCGAGCACGTCGCGGAAGCGCGTTTGATCGATCTGGCCGAGGTTGAGGCTCTGCAGGGCCAGCTTGGAGGCGGTGAGCGGGGTGCGCAGCTCGTGGGCCACCATCCGCAGCAGCCGCTCCTGCACCCGCAGGCGCTCGATCAGCGTTTCGTTTTCCTGACGCAACACCAGCAGCTGGTCTTCCAGTTGCAGTTCGCGCTGGGTGCGGCTGCCATCGCTTTCGGCGGGTCGCAGGCTGATGCCCAAGCCGCTCACCACCTCCAGCTGCTGCCAGCGGGGCAGCCAGTTGCGCAGTTGCTGCAGCAGCGTGTTGCCGGCAAACACCTGCTTGGGGGTGGGCTCCAGCTTGATCAGCGCCGGCGTGGCCACCAGCCGGTGCAGCTCCAGCAGTTCGGGGCGCTCGGCCGGGTCGGCGATCTCCAGGCTCACGTCGAAGCCGAAATCCTGGTGTTCCAGAAACGCCACTAAACCGCGCAGGTCGGGGGTGGCCCGGTGATGGGGCGCCGCCACCAACAGCAGCTTCAGTTGCTTGCGGTGGCCATGGTCCCCGTCCAGCTGCGCAGACAGGTTAAAACCTGCTCCCCGGCTGCGTTCCGGCCGCTGGATCGGCAGGGACGAGGCGCTGAGCGGGGAGCGGCTGGATTGAAGCTCGTCGGGGGACTGTTCCCCTGCGGCTGGCACCGGCGCGCTGAATCTGCAGAAATTGTGGTTTCACCTTATGAGGTTTGGACAGCTCTGCCAGTCGCGCTATGACAACTGTGACGAGACGTTGTCCTGAGGAACCCCGTGGCTTTCCCGCGAGAACTCGCGACACGTGTGCATCCGGTGGCGTCGCAACCGGATGCCGGCCGCGGCAGTCGCATTCAGCTCGACAGCACGCTGCGGCGCTGGTTCAACCGCAATCTCGGCCTGTGGCGCTCCCGGCGGCAATATTTCTTCCCCGACGACGAGGTGTTGCGGGTGGACATGCTGCTGCGACTAGAGACGTTTGAAGATCAGGCTGAGGCCGAGCCTCGCTATCGCATTACCTGGTGGCCGGAGAAGGAATACGACTTCTTCGACATCAAGCCCCGCTATGTGCGCGAAGGCGTGATGGATGCCTCTCTTTGTGGCCACCAGCTGCGCCGCAACCGCGGTTACCTCTGCGGGTCTCCCATCAAGAGCCAGATCCGCCAGGCCGATGAGCACGAGCTCGTGTTCGAATCTCACTACCAGCAGTGGGACATCCTCGAGCACATCCGGCTGGTGGATCAGGACCGCTTCCGGGCCCGCTCGATCTATTCCTGGTGCGACGGCAACCTGGAGCTGGTGGAGATGCACCACGAGATTCGCCTGGAAGGGGCGGGGCCGCCGCTGCCGGCCGGTTCCTGATGGCGCTTTGAGCGTTCTGCAGCAGGATTGGGGCCACAACAACCGATCGCTGTGCGCTTCTCCTCACGCCGCCCCTCCTCACACCGACCCTCTGTGAGCCGCCTGGGCTTGGTGCTGCTCCCCCTGGCCCTGGTGTTGGCCCCGGTGGCGGTGCTTGCGGCCCCGGCCACCGAGGCCGATATGAGCCTCTACACCCGCATCGGTGCCCTGAATGTGTGCATCGCCAGGGCTGCGGGCATTGAGTTCGACAAAGCTGTGGCTGTGGCCGGTGAAACCATCGCCCAGGTGATTCAGGGGCAGCACCAGGGCACGATCACCCAGGTGGGCCCCAAGCCCCTCTCCATCGATGAATTGCGCAAGGGAGCGATCAATTCCGCCGTGCTCGGTGCGGTGGAGGTGTGCCCGGATGAGGTGCCAGCCGATGTGCGCAAGAAGGTTCAGGACGTGCTGAAGAACCGCGGCGCCGCTCCAGCCGGCAAGCCCAGCCAAGCCCCCGCCCCCGCCAAGAAGCCCTGAGCTCCGCCAGCGCGCCTGATCCGCTCCTATGGCCACCGTTCGCCTCGCCGATTACCGCCCGGCGCCCTGTCTGATCCGTCACACCAGCCTGCTGGTGCAGCTGTTTGCTGACCAGGCGCTGGTGGACACCGAGCTGCAGCTCGAGCCCAATCCCGCTGCCGAGGCTGGCCCCCTGGTGTTGCAGGGGGTGGATCTGGAGCTGCTCAGCCTGCAGCTCGATGGCGCACCGCTGGAGCCTGCCGCCTACCGGTTGGAGGCGGAGCAGCTGGTGCTGCTGGAGCCACCGGCCCGGCCCTTCAGGCTGCGTAGCCGGGTGCGCATCCAGCCGGCCACCAACACCAGCTTGGAAGGGTTGTATGTGAGTGGTGGGATGTTCACCACCCAGTGCGAGGCGGTGGGCTTCCGCCGCATCACCTTTCACCCGGATCGCCCCGATCTGCTCAGCTGCTTCCGGGTGCGCATCGAGGCGGATCAGAGCAGCTGCCCGGTGTTGCTCTCCAACGGCAACTGCCTTGAAACTGGCGTGTTGCCCGAGGGCCGCCACTACGCCATCTGGGACGATCCCTTCCCCAAGCCTTCTTATCTGTTTGCCCTGGTGGCGGGCCAGCTGGAGGAAGTGCGCGATCAGTTCACCACCCGCAGCGGCCGCACCGTGCAGTTGCGGTTGCACGTGGAGCCCGGCGATGCGCCCTACACGGCCCATGCCATGGCTTCACTGAAGCGCTCGATGCTCTGGGATGAGCAGCGCTACGGCCTCGAATACGACCTTGATGAGTTCAACATCGTGGCGGTGCGCCATTTCAACATGGGCGCGATGGAGAACAAGAGCCTCAATATCTTCAACTCCAAGCTGGTGCTCGCCGATGCCGCCACCGCCACCGATGGTGAACTGGAGCGCATTGAGAGTGTGATCGCTCATGAGTATTTCCATAACTGGACCGGCAACCGCATCACCTGCCGCGACTGGTTTCAGCTCTCCCTGAAGGAGGGGCTCACCGTGTTTCGCGATGCCAGCTTCACGGCCGATCTGCATTCGGCAGCCGTGAAGCGGATCGAGGATGTGTCGCTGCTGCGCAACACCCAGTTCCGTGAGGATGCCGGGCCAACGGCGCACCCGATCCAGCCCGATCACTACCAAGCGATCGACAACTTCTACACAACCACGATCTACGAGAAGGGATCGGAGGTGATCCGGGCGCTCCACACCCTGCTGGGTGAGGAGGTGTTCATGCAAGGCATGGCGCTGTATGTGAGCCGTCATGACGGCACGGCGGCCACCTGCAACGACTTCGTGCAGGCCATGCAGGATGCGGCCCAGCAGGCCTGGGCTGCCGGTGCCGCGCTGCCACGGTTTGATTTCGATCAGTTCCGCAGCTGGTATGGCCAGGCCGGAACACCCCGGCTGCAGATCGAGCGCCACTGGGATGAGCTCGAGGGCCGCCTGAGCCTCACGGTGCGGCAGTGCACACCACCCACGCCGGGGCAGCCGCAGAAAAGCCCCGTGGTGATTCCGCTGGTGCTGGGTCTGGTGGGCCAGGCCGGTGAAGCGCTGCCCCTGCGCCTCCAGGGTGAGAGCGAGCCCCAGGCCCGGGCCGCTGCGCTCTCCCACGCCTGGGGTGAAGGCAGCCGGTTGGTGGTGATCGATCAGCCGGAGCAGCGGATCACCGTCGAGGGCCTGGAGCCCCACAGCCATCCGCCGGCCCTGTCGCTGCTGCGCGGCTTCTCCGCACCGGTGAAGCTGGAGATCGAGCGCAGCACCAATGAGCTGTTGCATCTGCTGGCCTGCGATAGCGAGCCCTTTGCTCGCTGGGATGCCGGCCAGGTGTTGCTGCGGCAGGCCGTGTTGGAACGGGCCGCCGGCAGCCCCAACGATGAGCTGGAGGAGGGGTTGGTGGCCGCCTTCGAGCGGATCTTGGCGGAGGTGGGGCTCTGCGATACCAACCGCAGCATGCTGCTGGCGCTGCCGGGGCTGCCGGAACTGGAGGATGCGGCGTTGGCGCAAGCCGGCGTCTCCGATCCGCCGGCGCTGTTCCAGGCTCTTCTGGATCTGCAGCGGCGTTTCGGCGAGGAGTTGGCGGAGCCCCTGGAGCACAGCCTCGAGCGCTGCCGGCCCCAGTGGCTGCTGGCCTGGCCCGATGGCGTGGGCGATCGCGCCCTCACCGCAACCGCCTGGAGCTGGCGCGTGGCGGCCGGTGATCTCGGGGTGCGTGCGGAGGCCGCGGCGGCGGTGGGCGGACCCTCGATGACCCTGGCCCGGGCTGGTCTGCGGGCCCTGCAGTGTCACGACACGCCTGAGCGCGCCGCCGCGATGCACACCTTTTATGAGCGCTGGCAGGACAAGCCGGTGATCCTTGATGCCTGGTTTGGCCTGGAGGCCGCGGCGCCGTTTGGTGATGGTGTGGCCCGTGTGCAGGCTCTGCTGGAGCATCCCCGTTTCGATCCGGCGGCGCCGAATTCGCTGCGGGCCGTGTTGGGGGGCTTTGCCGGCAATGCGGCTCAGTTCCATGCCCTCGATGGCCGCGGCTACCAGTTCATGGCTGAGCGCATCGCCTGGCTGGATCAGCGCAATCCGATCACGGCATCGCGGCTGGCCAAGGTGTTCAGCCGTTGGCAGAGCTATGGCCCCGAGCGCAGCCGGCGCATGCGGGTGGCGCTGGAGCAGCTGGCTGCCGCTGAGCTTTCGGCCAACAGCCGCGAGGTGGTGCAGCAGTGTTTGGGGCCGGCCTAACGGGCTGAAAGCGGTTCGCTGAACAGGCTGCGGTGCAGCCGGCCCAGGCCCTGCCGGCGGGTCGCACCGCCTTCGGCGCCGGCGTATTGCCCCCAGAGCCCTTCCCAATAGAAATAGATCACGCCGTGGCCGCGCTGCGCCGCCAGCCGCACCTTCTCGCTCAGAGCGGGCATGGGCGTGGTGCGGCCACCGAAGCCCGAGAGGATGCCGATCTCCACGGGGATGCCCCAGCCGCTGGCTTTCACGAGCGCCGGCTGCTGCAGATCGCGCTCGAAGCCTTTGAGCGAATAGGCATAGTTCTGCACCACCAGCTCATCGATCAGGCCGCCGAGGGCCCAGAGCTCCCAGTCCTGCAGCCACTGGTTGTAGGCAAACCGAAACGGACCCGGTGAGAGGCTCACGTAGGGACTGCCCTGGCCGTTGCGTTTCAGGGTGCTGCGCAGCTCCCGCAGCAGGCTGCTGAGTTGCTTGCGGCGCCAGGTCATCCAGCTGCGGTCGGCATGGTTGTCGGGGGGTTCAAACCCTGTGTCGCGTCGGTAGAGCCCGCGGGTGTAGGGGTCGTAGCCCAGTTCCACCGGCCAGGCGAAGTGGTCATCCAGCTGGATGCCATCCACCTTGCAGCGCTGCACGATCTCGCCGATCAGGCCGAGGAAGCGCTCGCGCACGCCGGGATGGGCCGGATTCAGCCACACCATCTCTTTCCCGTGCATCACCACAGCCGAGCGGCCATCGCGCTTCTGGAGCATCCACTCCGGGTTCTGCCGCACCACGGCGGCTTCAGCGGGCTCCATCAGGCCGTATTCAAACCAGGGGATCACCCGCAGGCCGCGGCGGTGGGCTTCCGCGGTCATCCGGCAGATGGGATCGTGCTGCGCTCCCGATTGCACGAGCGCGGGCTCCATCGGCGCCCAGCGGCTGCGGTGAAAAGTGCTGCCCCGGCTCCACACGTTCGGATAGAGCGTGTTGAAGCCCGCTCCCGCCAGCTCCGCCACGGCCCGATCAATCCGTCCCGGCTCGTAATAGAGCGGGCTTGGACTGTTGGTGAGCCAGACCCCCACCCGGCGCGCTTCGCCCCAGGCGGCGGTGGGTAGGAGGGTGGCCAGGCTTAAAAGGGCTGCGCTGAGCCAGCGCCGCCGTGGAGCTGCCTTCAACGGAACATCGAGCTCACGGAGCTCTCGTCGTGGATGCGCCAGATGGCCTCACCGAGCATGTTGGCCACCGACAGCACCTGAAGCTGCGGGAAGCGGCGCTCGTCGCTCAGCGGAATCGAGTTGGTCACGATCACCTCCTCAAACAGCCCTGGGGCTGACAGTCGCTCCACCGCCGGACCCGAGAACACGGCGTGGGTGGCGCAGGCGAGCACCCGGGTGGCGCCCCGCTCCCGCAGCAGCCGTGCACCGGCGCAGATCGTGCCGCCGGTGTCGATCATGTCGTCGATCAGGATCGCCGTCTTGCCGGCCACATCGCCGATCACCGTGAGGCTTTCGGCCACGTTGTGGCCGGAGCGGCGTTTATCGATGATCGCCAGTGGGGCGTCGCTCATCTGCTTGGCAAAGGCTCGCGCTCGGGCCACGCCGCCCACATCCGGCGACACCACCACCACATCGCCGAAATCACGGCCCGACAGGTAATCCACCAACACCGGTGAGCCGTAGATGTGATCGCAGGGAATATCGAAGTAGCCCTGGATCTGGGCGGAGTGCAGGTCCATCGCCAGCACCCGATCCACCCCCGACACGGTGAGCAGATTGGCCACCAGCTTGGCGGTGATCGACTCACGGCCGGCGGTCTTGCGGTCGGCGCGGGCATAGCCGTAGTAGGGGATCACCGCGGTGATCTGGCGCGCCGAGGCCCGCTTGCAGGCATCCACCATCACCAGCAGCTCCATCAGGTGATCGTTCACCGGAGCGCAGGTGGGCTGGATCAGGAACACATCACAGCCGCGGATCGATTCCTGGATCTGGATGTAGAGCTCGCCATCGGCGAAGCGCTTGATCACCCTCGGGCCATTGGGAACCCCCAGGTAGGCACCGATTTCCCGTGCCAGCGCTGGATTGGAGGTGCCGCTGAACAGCCGTAGCCGCCGGGTGTCGTGGGCCACTGGCGCCTGATCGACCCGTTCTGCGGTCAGGAAACTGGTCACGGCGGCCGCTGGCGCGAACGGTGGAACCCCGATCGTAGAAGCCGCCCGGTTCCTTGGCCGAAGCTCTTTGACCAACTTCGCTTCCTCGCTCCGCGTCGAGCGGCCCTCCGCTGGTTTGGTGGTGGCCGCCCCGGGTGGTCTGGCTGAGCCGCAGCAGGCGGGGAGGCTGGCGGCGCTGCTGCAGCTGCGGTTGCTGCCCCTCCGCGCTGGCGCGGAGGAGGCCGATCGCTGCCTGGCGCAGCTGGCCCTGGAGCCTCAGGGGTGGTTGTTGCCGCTGGGGCTCGATCCAGCTGCTGATCTGGAGCTGGGGGGCTGCTGGGCAGAACGGCTCGGGGCGTGGCGCCAGCCGCTGCTGCTGCTGGTGCCAGCGGCGTTGGTGGAGCAGGGGCCGGCCCGTGCTTACAGCGCCCTGTTGCAGCGAGAAGCCGTGCCGTTGCTGGGGCTCGTGCAGTTGGGAGGTCTGTGGCAGCCCGAACGCCGCCGCTGTGATGGGCTTCCCTGGCTGGGTTGGCTGCCGGCGCTCGATGGTGCCCCGGGCGACGCCGATGAACAGGCCCGTGAGGCCTTGCGCCTGCAGCTGCTGAAGCGTTGGTCGCTCAGCGCGGCCAGGGCTGCTGCGCCCGCCCATCCAGCTGCCTGAGTGGGTCTTGTGGTTGCAGCGGTGCCCGCAGCGGCAGCGTTGCAAACTCCACCCGTTCGCCGGGGCGCAGCACGGCCGCCAGCAGGCTGAGGGCCTCCTGGCGGGTGAGGTTGGTTTCCACCTCGTTCTGGAGGCTGGCGATCAGATCCGGCAGTTGCTGCAGCTGTTGCTGCTGCCCCATCTGGCGCAGCAGGCTCTCCACGGCCATCTGCTGCCGGTCGCGCCGCCGCTCCTGGCCGTTCTGTTCATCACGGAAGCGCAGCAGCTGCTCCACCTGCCCACCATCCAGCACCTGCAGGCCGCCATCGAGCTGGATGCGGTAGTTCTGCGTCTTGTCCCGGTAGCGCATGCTGCGGTCGGGGGAGAGCTCCACCCGGCCGATGCCATCCACCAACTGGCGGAGCGCGCTGCGGGGCAGCACCAGATAGCGGTCGGGTTGGCCCTTGGCCAGCCCCACCAACTGGGCGGCGGCCCCAGCCACCAAGGCCGGGCCGCCGCGGCGGTAGAGGCTGCCGAGGGCCACGGGTTGCGGGTCGCCCGGCAGCTTCACCGCCGCTTCCACCGGCAGGCTCAGCAGCTGCAGGGGCCCCTGCGGATTCACCTGCACCAGCAGCAGTGCGTCGCTGTTAGCCGGCCCGCGTGGGGCCGCACCATTCACCACCTGGCCGGGACGATCGGCATCCGAGCCGATCAGCAGCACGCTGATCGGTCGGTTGGGGAGCTCGCCCAGATCCGCAGCGTTGGGCGGTCCTTCGTCACGCACGGCCCGATCGCTCTCCGGCCAGATGACCCCCAGGAGCGTCAGGCTGGCGGCCAGGCCCACCCCGGCGGCCAGCAGACGGAGGGCAGCCCGCACCCGGGCGCTGCGCTGCTGGCGTGGCTGGGGGGGAGCCAAGGCGTTGGGCGTGAACAATCGCCCCACTTTGGCCGAGCCGCGTGGTTTTGTTGCCCTGGTGGTGGTGGCCCTCGATAGGTTGTGACGCCGTCCTGGGCTGCCGGCCCCGCCGCTTTGACTTCCGCCGCTTCCCCTTCAGGCGCCATCGCTCCCCATGAGCGCGCCAGACCGCTGGCCAAGGGCAGCGTTTACCCCGCCAAGGATCTCTGCAGCCAGTGTGGCTTGTGCGACAGCCGCTGGGTGGCCTACGTGAAGGACAGCTGCGCTTTCCTGCACCAACAGTTCGAGTCGATGGAAACGGCCGCCCACGGCCGCAGCCGCGATCTCAACAACGAGGACGAGCTCTATTTCGGCGTGCAGCAGCGGATGCTCACCGCCCGGCTGCAGCAGCCGATCGCTGGGGCCCAGTGGACGGGCATCGTGAGCCGCATCGGTGTGCGCGCCCTGGAAACCGGCCTGGTGGATGCCGTGCTGTGTGTGGGCCAGAGCGACGACGACCGCTTCACCCCAGTGCCGCGGCTGGCCCGCACCCCCGAGGAGGTGCTCAGCGCCCGGGTGAACAAGCCCACCCTCTCGCCCAATCTAGAGGTGCTGGAGCAGCTGCCCGGCAGCGGCATCAAGAAGCTGTTGGCCATCGGCGTGGGCTGTCAGATCCAGGCGCTGCGTGCCGTGCAGCCCACCCTGCCGCTCGATGCGCTGTTCGTGCTGGGTCTTCCCTGCGTCGACAACGTGTCGCGCCAGGGCCTGCAAACGTTCCTCGAGAGCACGGTGAGCTCACCCAACACGGTGGTGCACTACGAGTTCATGCAGGACTTCCGCATCCACTTCCGCCACAGCGATGGCCGCGAGGAAACGGTGCCCTTCTTCGGGCTTGACACCCCGAAGCTCAAGGATGTGTTCGCCCCCAGCTGCCTGAGCTGCTTCGACTACACCAACGCCGGCGCCGATCTGGTGGTGGGCTACATGGGGGCGACGTTCGGGCGCCAATGGCTCACGGTGCGCAACCCCAAAGGCCAGCAGCTGCTGGATCTGGTGGAGGCGGAACTGGAGGTGGCGCCCGTGAGCAGCAGTGGCCAACGCCAGGCTGCTGTGCAGCAGGGCATCGAGGCCTACGACAAGGCGGTGAAGCTGCCGATCTGGGTGGCCAATCTGATCGGCTTCTTCGTGGAGCGGTTCGGCCCGAAGGGCCTCGAATACGGCCGCTTCTCGATCGATTCCCACTTCACCCGCAATGCGGTGTGGCTGCGCCGGAATCATCCTGACAAGGTGGAAGAGCACATCCCGGCCTTTGCACGCCGGATCATCAGCCGTTACCGGCTTCCGGATTGATGCGAAGGGCCGGCGTTCTGCTTCATCCCACCGCACTCCCCGGGCCACCGGCCTGCGGAAGCTTCGGGGCCGTCGCCCATGACTGGTTGGATCGCCTCGCTGATCACGGCATCAAGGCTTGGCAGCTCCTGCCCCTTGCTCCCACCGATGGCCTGGGCTCTCCCTACAGCTCACCCAGCGGCTTCGCCCTCAACCCCTGGTTGTTGGATGCCGAGCTGCTCTGCAGTGATGGACTGATCGAAGCGGCTGATCTAGGTGGGTTGCCCAGCGCCGCTGAGGCCCATCGGCTCGATCTGGCCGTGGCTGAGCAGCGGGCCTTTGCCCTGGCGCAGCTGTTGCTGCAGCGCCACCCCCAATGGGATGCCGCGGTGCGGCAGAGCTTTGCCCACTGGCGTCAGCAGCAGCGTTCCTGGCTGGTGGATCACTGCCGTTTCATGGTGCTGCGGCGCCGCCATGGCGGCCAGCCCTGGTGGACCTGGCCCGCTCCCTTGGCGGGCCGCCAGCGGGCCGCCCTGCACGCCTTGGATCAGCAGGAGCACCAGGCCCTGCTGCAGGAGGCGCTTCTGCAGTGGCAGCTCCAACAGCAATGGCAGCGTTTGCTCGATCACGCCCGCCAGCGGCAGGTGCAGGTGATCGGTGATCTGCCCTTCTACGTGGCCCACGACAGTGCCGATGTGTGGAGCCACCGCTGTCTGTTTTCTGCCGCCCCGGATGGCCACCTCAGTGAGCAGAGCGGCGTGCCGCCCGACTATTTCTCAGCCACCGGTCAGCTTTGGGGAACGCCGGTGTATCGCTGGCCCCTGCACCGCCTCACCCGCTTCCGCTGGTGGCTGCGGCGGTTGGAGCGTCAGCTCAGCCTGTTTGATCTGCTGCGGCTTGATCACTTCCGCGCGCTCGAGGCCGCCTGGTGTGTGCCGGGCGCTGATCGCACGGCCGAGCATGGCCGCTGGCGTCCGTCACCGGGCCGCAGCCTGCTGCGCAAATTGCGGCGCCGCTGCGGTTCCGCGGGCATGCCCTTGATTGCCGAGGATCTCGGCGTGATCACTCCGGGGGTGGAAGCCCTGCGCGATCGCAACCGCCTGCCCGGCATGAAGATCCTGCAGTTCGCCTTCGACGGTCACCCCGACAACCCCTTCCTGCCCGCCAACTACCAGGGCACCAACTGGTGCGTTTACACGGGCACCCACGACAACGCCACCTGCATCGGCTGGTGGCAGAGCCTCGGCGACGATCAGCGCCGCCAGGTGGAGGAGCTGCTGGGGCCTGTGCAGGCCCCGGGCTGGCAGCTGCTGGAACTGGCCCTGGCCAGCCGGGCCGACTGGGCCGTGGTGCCGCTGCAGGATCTGCTGGAGCTGGGTGAGGAGGCGCGCTTCAACACCCCCGGCACCAGTGATGGCAATTGGCGGTGGCGCTTCAGCGGCAGCCTGGATCAGCTCAAGGGGCCGTTGCAGGGGTTGGGGGAGCTGGCGCAGCGCCATCAGCGCTGAGGGTTGACGGCTGCGGCAACCGGTAGACGCCGGGTTGCTGAGCCGCAGGCGCCAGGGGCGTGCCGTTCCACAGCACCTCTCCGGCTTTCGGGCCTGGGTTCACCCGCAGGCTGAGGGGCGGCTCCAGTTGCAGCACCAGCAGGCCCTGGGCTCCCTTGAGCTGGGAGCGCTGGCCTGTTTCGCTCTGCAGTTGCACCGTGCTGGCTTGGCTGAGGTTCAGTTCCAGCACGCCCGGCTGCCTGGCGGTGGTGTCGGCTTGGTTGAGGCTGTTCAAGGCCTTGCGGCCCTGGCCCTGGCTGGCCTGCTGCAGGGGGCGCAGCTCCGGGTAGAGGCTCAGCAGTGTGGTGCCCGGGTTGGCCGCTCGGGTTTGTTGCGCCGCCGGTAGGGGAGCGATCGGCCGCAGGCTGAGCAGATTGGCGGCGGCCAGCTGACGCTGCTGCAGGTTCAAGGCGTAGATCAGCCCCAGGGTGATGCCGGCGTAGAGCAAGCCCCCCTGCCAGCTGCTGAACACATCGATGGAGCCGGGTGTGAACCGCGGCAGCAGGCCGTTGCGCTGCTGGCCGGAGCCGCTGGGATTGCCCTGGCTTGGCAGAGCCACATCAAGACTGCCGCTGGGCAGCTCCAGGTGCTGCTCGATCAGCGGCAGCATCGTGCGCAGGTAGGCCCCTTCCGGCAGGCGATCGCGCCAACCCCGCTCGAGCGCTTCCAGCACCGGAGTGCTGATGCGCGTATCCAGAGCCAGTTGTCGCAGATTCAGGCCCCGTTCCTCGCGGGCCTGCTTGATGAGCCGTCCCGCCGCCAGCAGAGGATCCTCCGCTGCAGCTCCCTCACCCCCTGCCCCGCCCGCCTGGAAGCCGCCACGCCGAAACAAACGACCGAGGCCGGAGATCCTGGGGGAAAGCCTGGGCATCAAGGCCGGGGGTCCTGTTGCGGCCATTCTTGAGGATCCAGGCGCCGCCAGCGACCCTCCGGCAGCTCGCCGAGTTCGATCGATCCGATCGCCACCCGTTGCAAATCCACAACGGGATGCCCCAGTAGCTCGGCGGTGCGTCGGATCTGGCGGTTGCGGCCCTCGTGCATCACCAGTTGCAGCTGCGTGGCATCGGCCTGTTGCGCGAGCCGATGCAGGGTCACCGGCTGGCTGGGTTCGCCGTCGAGCGGCACCCCCCGCGCCCAGCGGTCCAGCACCTCACGGCTGGGCTGGCCGCGCACCCAGATCCGGTAGGTCTTGCTGTGTTGGAAGCGTGGATGGGTGAGCTGCAGGGTGAGCGCGCCGTTGTTGCTGAGCAGCAGGGCGCCGCGGCTGTGAAGATCGAGGCGTCCCACCGGGTGAAGGCCCTGGCCGCGGGCCAGCTCCGGTGGCAGCAGATCGAGCACGATCGGTCGTCCCTCCGGGTCGTGGCAGCTGCACATCACGCCGGCGGGTTTGTTGAGCAGCAGCACCAGTGGAGCCTGGGCCGCCCTGAGGGGCCGGCCATCGAGGCTGATGGCATCCCGCTCGGGATCGGCGCGCTCCCCCAGCTGAGCGATGCGCCCGTTCACGCTCACCCGGCCGGCGCGCAGCAGTGTTTCGGCATGGCGGCGCGAGCCCAGCCCGGCCGCGGCGATCAGCTTCTGCAGCCGCTCTTCGGGCATCACCAGGGCGGTTGTCTTCCGCATTCTGCCCAGAAAAAGGGTGATAGGTTTACGAAACACCTGAGTTTCGTAAACCCCTCCAGCGCATGCCTTCGCTTCCGGTGCTTCGTTCCGATCGCGATGCGGCCGCCTTCGCCGGCGGCACCGATCTGGTGCGCTCTTACCTGCGCGACATCGGTCGCGTGCCCCTGCTCAGCCATGAGCAGGAGATCACCCTGGGCCGGCAGGTGCAGGAGCTGATGCAGCTGGAGGACCAGCGCGAAGAGCTGCGGCTGCGCGCCGGTGGCGACGACCCCAGCGATGCCGAACTGGCTGCTGCAGCTGGTCTCACCCCAGTGCAGCTCAAGAAGCGCCTGCGCAGTGGCCAGCGGGCCAAGGAGCGGATGGTGGCGGCCAACCTGCGGTTGGTGGTGAGCGTGGCGAAGAAATACACCAAGCGGAATATGGAGCTCCTGGATCTGATCCAGGAGGGAACAATCGGCTTGGTGCGGGGCGTGGAGAAGTTCGACCCCACCCGCGGCTACAAGTTCTCCACCTATGCCTATTGGTGGATCCGCCAGGGGATCACGCGGGCGATTGCGGAGAAGAGCCGCACGATCCGGCTGCCGATCCACATCACCGAAACGCTGAACAAGCTCAAGAAGGGTCAGCGCGAGCTGAGCCAGGAACTGGGCCGCACCCCCACCGTCACGGAACTGGCGGAGTTTGTGGAGCTGCCGGAGGAGGAGGTGAAGGATCTGCTGTGCCGCGCCCGCCAGCCGGTGAGCCTGGAAACCAAGGTGGGCGACGGCGACGACACCGAACTGCTGGATCTGCTGGCGGCGGAAGGCACGCAGCCGGAGGATCTGGTGGATGGGGAGTGCCTGCGCAGCGACATGCGCGATCTGCTGGAGCAGCTGCCGGATCTGCAGTGCCGCGTGCTGAAGATGCGCTACGGCATCGGTCTGGAGGAGCCGATGAGCCTCAGTTCGATCGCCCGCGAGCTCTATATCAGCCGTGACCGGGCCCGCAGCCTCGAGCGGCGCGCCCACGAGGAGATCCGCCGGCTCTCCCAGGAGATGGGTGCCTATCTGGCGGCCTGAGGGCTCAGAAGAACTGATCGAAGTTGTCGAAGTCCACGGCGCTGAAGGTGCCGTTCTCCACTTGGGTCATCAGCCGCTCGAGCTGCACCCACAGCGCCCCAGCGGTGGCTAGCGACAACAGCAGGGCCACCAGCAGGGCGGCGCCGGCGGCGAAGCCGAAGATCTGCAGGCTGCCCCCGATGAACAGCGTGATGCCGAGGATGATGCCGCTGTAGCTCAGGTTGGTTTCGAAACAACCCAGCGGCAGCAGTGCCAGGCGGTCCTGCTTCCAGCCGTTCAGCTTGTCCTGCACCAGCCTGGCGAAGGTGAGGCCGCAGAGCACGCCCATGGCCAGGCCGATTCCCGCCAGCACGTAGGGGGGCTGCAGGTAGGGCGCAAACTCCAGCAGGATCTCCTGGGCATCCAGGTCGCCGTAGTCGCCGCTGGCCAGGTCCTGGGCGGCTTCGCTCAGGTTGATCGGGGCCAGGGACATCGCCGTGCGTTCAGGTGGCGCTGACCCTAAGCGGCGAGGGGATTCAGTCGGGTGAACAGCTGATCCCGCAGGCGACGGGCCAGCCGCCTCGGAGCAAAGGTGCGGCCCAGCAGTGCCAGCAAACCGCGCAGGTCGTCGGTGTTGAGGCGGTCGTCGCGCACCAGGGTGAGCAGCAGCCGTTCGCGGATGCTGCGGCCGTCTTCGCCCAGCAGCAGCTTCAGGCCAGCGCCGGCCACCGGCAGCAGCTCAGCGCCCACGGCGCTTTCGTCGTTTTCCACCACCGCCAGCAGGCTCTCCAGGCGCTGCAGCTGCAGGCGCCCTTCGCTGTCGAACAGCACCTCCAGCAGCTTCTCGCGCATCTCGGCGGTGTCGCCCGCCAGTAGCCGCTTGGCCACGTAGGGATAGGCCACCCGGATGATCCGGAAGCTGGGATCCAGGCGCAGGGCTAAGCCCTCCTGGCTCACCACAGCCCGGATGATCAGGGCGAAGCGGGCCGGCACCCGGAAGGGATAGGCATACATCAACTCCGAGAAGCGATCGGTGATCGCCTTGAAGTTGAACGAGCCCACGTTGTCGCCCAGGGCACCCCCCAGCACCTCCTCCAGGGCCGGCACGATCGGCGCCAGGTTGGTGTTGGGGTTGAGAAAGCCCAGATCCACAAAGTCCTGAGCCAGAGCGGCGAAGTCGCGGTTGATCAGGTGCACCACAGCCCCGGTGAGCGTCAGCCGGTCGCTGTCGCTGATCGAATCCATCATCCCGAAATCCACGTAGGCCAGATGGCCCAGGGCACCGGTTTTGCCCGGCAGGGCAAAGAGGTTGCCGGGGTGGGGGTCGGCATGGAAGTAGCCAAACTCCAGCAGTTGCTGCAGGCCCGAGATCACCCCGGTGCGGATCAGGGAAGCCGGATCGAGGCGCTGGGCTTCCAGGTCTTGGCGTTGCTGCAGTTTGGTGCCGTTGATCCAGGTGGTGGTGATCACCCGCTGGGCGGAGAGGCTGCGGTCCACCCGCGGCACGATCACCGCCGGATTGCTGGCGAACATCCGCCCGAAGCGTTCGGCGTTGTCGGCCTCGCGCCGGTAGTCGATCTCCTCGAACAGCGAGCGGCCGAACTCATCGATGATCTCGCCGAGACCAAAACCCAGGTTGAGGGGCAGCAGCGGTGCGGCCAGCACCCCCATCAACCGGATCAGCACCATGTCGCGGCGCAGTTGCTGGGTGAGGTGTGGCCGTTGCACCTTCACCGCCACCCAGGAGCCGCCCACGGGCTTGGCCCGATACACCTGGCCCAGACTGGCTGCCGCAACGGGATGGTCGGGGAACTCTTCAAAGAGCTGCTCCACCGGTGCCCCCAGCTCCGCCTCAATCGTTTGCAGGGCGATGGCGTGGGGGAAGGCGGGCAGGTTGTCCTGCAGCTTGGTGAGCTCATCGAGCCAGTCCCGCCGCACCAGATCGGGCCGGGTGGAGAGGGCCTGCCCGAGCTTGATGAAGCACGGGCCGAGGTTGGTGAGGGTGGTGAAGATGCGCCTGCCCAGCCGCTGCTGCACCTTCTGGTCGCGGCTGCCGCTCTGCACCACCAGCACCAGCGCCAGCCCCAGCAATTGGGCGAGCAACACCACCAGCCGGCTGATCAGCAGCCAGGGACGCAGCAGCAGCCAGCGCAGATCAGCCCCGGGGTTGTAGCGGTGGGCAGGGCTGCTCAAGATCGATGCGGCGGCGGGATTGAGGCCAAACTCTAGAAACCGCGCCCGATTGGCCATGGCTCTGCTGGAGCGTCTGGGCGAAGCGCCGCCACCCCTGCCGCTGCACCTGCCGGCCCACGGCCGTGGTCGCGCCCTGGCACCGGCCCTGCGCCGGCTGCTGCGCCAGGCCCCGGGCCGCTGGGATCTGCCCGAGCTGCCGGAGATCGGCGGGCCGCTGGAAGCCGAGGGGGCTGTGGCCGAGGCTCAGGCGGCGGCGGCGGCCCTGCTTGGAGCCCAGCGCTGCTGGTTTGGCGTGAATGGCGCCAGTGGGCTGTTGCAGGCGGCCTTGCTGGCCTTGGCACAGCCGGGGGATCGGGTGCTGCTGCCCCGCAACCTGCACCGCTCGCTGCTGCATGGCTGCCTGCTGGGGCAGTTGCGGCCGGTGCTGTTCGACCTGCCCTTTGACCCCGCCACGGGTCTTTGGCTGCCGCCAACCCCGGAGGCCCTGGAGCGTGAGCTCACCGCGGCGTTGGCGGCCGGTCCCCTGGCGGCGGTGGTGCTGGTGTCGCCCAGTTATCAGGGCCTGGTGGGTGATCTGCAGGCTTTGGTGGCGGTGGTGCAGCGCCGTGGCTTGCCGGTGTTGCTGGATGAAGCCCACGGCGCCCATCTGGGATTGGATCCGCGCTTGCCGCCTGCGGGGCTGGCCTGCGGGGCGGATCTGGTGGTGCAGTCGCTGCAGAAGGCCGCCGGTGGATTGGCCCAGAGCGCCGTGTTGCTGCTGGGGCAGCCGGCCAGCTCAGAGCGCCTGGTTGCGATTGAGCGCGCCCTGCTCTGGCTGCAAACCTCCAGCCCCAGCGCCCTGCTGCTGGCCTCGTCGTCGGCCGCTCTGTTGCATCTGCATGGCCCCGCCGGTCGCCGGCAGCTGCGCATCGCGCTGGATCGCGCCTGCACCCTTCGCCTCCGCCTGGAGGCCGCAGGCCTGCCGCTGCTCCCCAGCCAGGATCCCCTGCGGCTGTGCCTGCGCACGGCCGAGCTGGGCATCAATGGCCTCGAGGCCGACCGTTGGTTGATGGCTCGGGGTGTGATTGCGGAGCTGCCGGAGCCCGGCTGTCTCACCTTTTGTTTGGGGCTGGCGCCACCTCGCCGGCTCGGCTGGTTGCTGCCGCGGCGGTTGCAGCAGCTGCGAAACGCCCTGGGCGGGCCGGCGCTGCCCGCCTTCTCGGCTCCGCCGCTGCCAGCGGTGGCGGAGCCGGAGCTGCCGCTGGGGCGGGCCTGGCGTGCCCCCAGCCGAGCCGTGCCCTTGGGGGAAGCGGTGGGTGAGTTGGCGGCCGAACCGCTCTGCCCCTATCCCCCTGGCATTCCGCTGTTGATTCCTGGTGAGCGCATCGATGCGGCGCGGGCAGCGTGGCTGCAGCAGCAACAACGGCTGTGGCCCGGCCAGATCGCTGATACGGTGAGGGTTGTGGCCGAATGAGGAGCGGATGGGCGCGCCAGGCGATGCCCCCTTCCAATGGGACTTCGTGACGCCCGGGCTGCCCGATGCCGCCTTCGCCGACGCCCCTGGATTCAGCCCCACCCCGATGGAGCAGCGGGTGATGCTGCTGGCGCACCTGCGCCCCCGCGCCGATTCGCTGGTGTGGGACGTGGGCGGCGGCACCGGTGCCCTGGCTCTGGAGATTGCTCGGTTGATGCCGGCCGGTCAGGTGCACACGCTCGAGCGCGACCCTGAGGCGATCGAGCTGCTGCAGCGCAACCGCGAGCGTTTTGGGATCCGCAACCTGCACATCCATGCCGGCGATGCTCCGGAGGGGTTGCAGCAGTTGCCGGCCCACCCCGATCGCGTGCTGCTGGAGGTGGGGCGGCCGTTGCGGCAGGTGCTGGATCTGGTGTGGGAGGCGCTGGTGCCCGCCGGCCGGCTGGTGATCAGCACGGCCAGCCTGGAAGGTTTGGTGGATGCCACCGACACCCTCGGCCGGCTGGAAGCTCGCGACCTGCAGGTGGTGCAGGCCACCGTGCACCGCATGCAGCGCCGCGGCAGCCAGGCCAGGCTGGCGGCGGCCGAGCCGCTGTTCCTGATCGCTGCTGAACGCCCTTGATTCCCACGCCCCGCTCCCGAACCACCCCCCAGCGCCTGCTCAGTGGCTACGCCGCCGGCGCCTTCGGCTTTGTGGTGGTGCTCCTGGGGGGGTGGTGGTTCACCCTGGCGCTGGGTGTGATGGTGCACCTGGGCCTGCTCGAGTATTTCCGCCTGGCCCGTTTCAAGGGCATCCGCCCCGCCAGCAAAACCACGCTGGTGCTGGTGCAGCTGCTGCTGATCACCACCCAGTGGGCCCATGGCGGCGATGCCCAGGGGATGGGCTTTGCGGCTGATCTGGCGGCGGCGGTGCTGCCCCTCTCCGGTGCTGCCATCTGCGGCTGGCTGCTGCTGCAGCCGCTCACCGGCAGCATCGCCGACATCGCCGCCTCGATCTTTGCGCTGTTTTATCTGGGGTTTTTGCCCAGTTACTGGATCCGCCTGCGGGATCTCACCGATCCGGCTCTGGCGCCGCGCTTGAGTGGTATCACCCAGGCCTGGCCCCATCTCAGCTCGGGAATGGTGCTGATGTTGATGGCCTGCTTCCTGATCGTGGCCACGGATATCGGGTCGTATGTGATCGGTCGCCGCTACGGCCGCCGGCCCCTCTCCCCGATCTCTCCCGGCAAAACCGTGGAGGGGGCCCTCGGGGGTGTGGGCTGCGCAGCCCTGCTCGGTGCCGCCTTTGCCGAACTGCTCGGCTGGAACTGGGGCTGGGCCGTGGGGGCCCTGCTCGGGGTGGTGGTGGCCCTGTTTGCCCTGGTGGGGGATCTCACCGAATCGATGATGAAGCGCGATGCCGGTGTGAAGGATTCCGGTGATCTGCTCCCCGGTCACGGCGGCATCCTGGATCGGATCGACAGCTACCTGTTCACACCGGCGGTGTTTTTCACCGTGGTCACCCTGCTGTTGCCGCTGATTCGCTGAACCTGGCCTACGGCGACACCCTCGCCGTGCCGTGCAGCTGCAGCAACCCGCCCTCCAGGTTGGCGTTCTGGATCTGAATGTTGGGGTCGGCCGGTAGGGCCACACACTGCTCACTGTTGCAGTGGCGCAGTTGCAGGCCGCCATCCACCGCCTCCGGCAGGGTGTCGCAGCTTCTGCCCTGGGCCCGCAGCACCAGCCGATCGCGCTCGATGCTCAGGCTCTGCAGCGGTGTGAGCCCCATCAAGCCATCCACCAGGGCATCCCCCAGCGGGCGCCAGTGGGGTGTGCACAGTGAGCGGCTGAGGCCACCCCCGCTGAAGGCGGCATAACCCTCGATCTGAAAGGGGTGATCCAGCTGCAGGGGCCGCCCCTTGAGCAGATTGCCCAGCTGCACCTGGATCGCATCGCTGCGCAGTTCCACCCGCTCGATCTCCAGCGAGCTGAACACCACGCCGCGCGCCACCAGGCTCACGCCCTCCAGCCGGCCCCGCAGCAGCCCTAGGCCGGAACCATGCAGCTGCAGCTCCAGGTGGTCCAACGCCTCGCACTGCTGGCGGATCCAGAACTGCAGGCCGCTGGCCAGCAGCTGCAGCACGGGGCCGGAACGTTGGGAGTCGGCGTCATTAGCCATGCCAGAGGCGAGCCACGGTGGTGGGCTGGTCGATGTGGGGCAGGTGCCCGCAGTCGTCCAGTTCGGTGATGCGCTCTCCTAACAGAGCTTGGGCTGCTCGCTTTTGGGGTGGTCTGAGGATGCGGTCATTGCGGCCCCACAGCACCTGGATCGGTTGCTCAGGCAGTGGGTTGCCGCTGCCGGCGAAGCCACCGCTGTGGGCGAAGGCGGCCAGGGCTCCCGCCCAGTTGGGGCAGGCCAGATGCAGCGAGGCGATCTCCAGTTCCGCAGGGCCCACATCGCGATCCGGTTGGGCGAAGGCCGACCGGCAAAGCCCCTTGCGGATCGCCGGTAGGCCGAGAAAGCGGGCGCCGAGTTGATCCAGCCCTGCCGGCACGGGCATGGGCCGGCCGGTGAGCCCCGCCGGGGCGAGCAGCAACAGCCGATCGACCGCTTCCGGGCAGCGGCGGGCCAATTCCACCGCCACGGAGCCCCCCATCGAGGCTCCGATCAGGCTCAGCCGCTCGGCACCGGTGCGCCGCAGCACCTGCTTCAGCACCAGCTCCAGGTGCTCCAGCACCAGCTTCGGGCCGTAGGCGGCCCCCAGCGGGCGCGGACAGAAGCCGAATCCGTAGAGGTCCGGGATAAACAGTTGATACCGGGCGGCAAGCAGCGGCGCCAAACGCCTGTATTCCAGGTGGGAGCTGTCAAAGCCGTGCAGGGCCAACACCGGCGGACCCTCCCCCACCACCGCCACCGGCCATGGGCCTGGCTCCAGCGGCGCGAGCTCCCACCACTGCACCGCTGCAGCCAGCTCGCGGCCCGCCGGATCCAGCAGGGTTGCGGCAGCCTTCGCCAGCAGCTGTTGCTGCGGAGTGGAAGCAGGTGGCATGCGGATCAGCCCTGGGGGGATGGGAGCGGGGCTTCGCTGCAGGTGGTGCTACTCACCAGGGCCGCCAGCACATCGCCGGGTTCCACGCTGAAGGGCAGGTGATGCAGGTCGGAGCCGGGCCGGCAAGCAAACTCCGCCACCTGCTGCAGATCGCTGAGGCTGGCTGCGCCCAAGCCGAGATCGTTGAGGCTCACCGGTAGGCCCAGCTCCTGGAATAACGGCAGCAGCTGCCGCCTCGCCTGGCCCGCCAATCGGTTGCCCCCGATCACCTCTTCCAGCCGCAGCTGCACCAGGATTCCGAATCCCACCTTCTCGCCGTGCAGGTGGCCATGGCTGGCGGCGAGCTGAGTGAGGCCGTTGTGCACGGCATGGGCGGCCACCGTGCGGCAGCGGGCTCCACCGATGCCTCCGATCAAACCGGCCGTGAGGCCGCAGGCTTCCGCCACCCGCACCCAGGCCTCGCCGCCGGGTTGGGCCATGGCCTGGCGCGCCTCAAGCAACAGCTGATCGCGCAACACCCGCGCCATCTGCACCGCCTGCTGCACCACACCATCGCTGCTGGCTCCACTGCTCACCGAGGCCTCGTACCACTTCGCCATGGCGTCGGCGATGCCGCTGGCCAGGGTGCGGTTGGGAGCTTGCCGCACCAGTTGGTGATCGAACACCAGCAGGTCTGGGCAGCGATCCAGGGCGACATCACCCTCGAAGGCTCCTTCCGGTGAATAGAGGTTGGCCAGGGCCGTCCAGCCGGCGCAGGTGGCGGCACTGGTGGGCACGGTGATGCAGGCCAGCCCGTGGCGGTGGGCCAGCAACTTGCCGGCATCGAGCACCTTGCCGCCGCCGATGGCCACCACCGCATCGCACGAACGCGCTTGCAGGTCGCCGCTCAGGCGCTGCAGATCCTGTTCGCAGCAGTCGTATTCGAGTTCGGCGGCCTGCACCGCCAGGCCGCGCTGCTGCAAGTCGCTGCCGAGGTTGTGGCGGAGCGCCCGCGTAGCGGAGCTGCGCCCCAGCAGCAGCGGCTGCTGGCTGAGACGGGCCACCGCATCGAGCGCTTCGATCCAGGCGCCATCCCCTCGCAGCACCGCGGCGGGTGCGATGGCGTGCTGCTGGATGCCGTTGGCCACGCTCAGCCCAAAGTCCAAGCTGTCACTGTAGAAGTTGCCAGCTCGCCCGGTCTTCGGCTTTCCGCCTGTCGATCGGGCCCGTTTGGCGTCAGATTGAGTGGAGTGTCCGGAGCGGCTGATGGCCAGGCGGGGATGGCGCACCAGGATCGCCGACACCCTGATGCGCTGGGGCGCGGCCTTGAAGCCACCCCAACCGCTGCCACCGGCACCGGCACGCATCACGCTGCCGGCGGAACCGCGCCAACCGGCATCGGTGAGTCAGCTGCCTGGGGTTCGCCCACCGCTGTCCATCGAGAAAGCGGTGCGCAATCGCGACCTCACGGTGCTCAAACGCGAAGCCTGCGATGCCCTGGCCGCCCTGGCTGCGGCCCATGCCCTGGTGACCTCAGCCCGGCTGGGGCAGATGCAGAACCTGCGCAGCGAAGCGGAGCGCGGCGAGCTGGATGACCAGGATCTGGCTGATCTGGCGGGGGACTACCAGGCCTGGCAGAACGATCAGGTGCGCCTGTTTGATGCCCTGGCCCTGGTGCTGGGCATGGCCGTGCCGGAGGGCCGGGCCTTTGATCAGATCGATGAGGAGATGGTGGAGGCCGCTGAAGCTCATCTCAATGCCTTGGCGGCGGAGTATCAGCGTCGCCTGCTGAGCGACCAGTTCGAGGCTGGTCAGAAAGAGGGCTGAGCCCAGACGCTGTCAGCATCCCAGTTGCGCCCAACGCCATGGCCCGTTTCCTCACCGTGTTGCAACCCACCGCTCCGATCGGAGCCGCGGCGTTGATTAATGGTTTGGAACCGGTGCTTGAGGCGCTTCACGCCGAGGTGGATCACCGCACCACCGCCCACCTCAGCGCCCTGCTGCGCGGGGGGCGCGAACAGCTGCGGATGCAGTTGTTCGCCGATGTGCAGGCCAAAGCGGAGGGCCCGGTGCTGGAGCTGGTGCTGATGAGCCGTGAACCGATGGGGCAGGGCGCTCCGCAGACCAAGGCCGTGTTTCAACAACTGCTCGACGAGACGGCCCGATCTCTGGCGCATCTGCAGCCGTGCTTTCGCTCCGATCGCGATGGAGCCCTGCCCAGCTGAGGCGCAGACCGTAAGGTGACCCCCGATTCATTGAGCGCAATCGAGGGTCCTGCAATGAGCATCCGCGTCGGTATTAATGGCTTCGGCCGTATCGGTCGTCTCGCCTTCCGCCGCGCCGTGAGCCTGCCGGATGTGGAGGTCGTGGGGATCAACGACCTCATCGATGTGGAGTATCTGGCCTACATGCTCCGCTACGACTCCACCCACGGACGCTTCCAGGGGGACGTGCGCGTGGAGAACGGCCAATTGGTGGTGAATGGCAAGGCCATCCGCATCACCGCCGAGCGCGATCCCAACAACCTCAACTGGGGCGCCGTCGGTGCTGATTACGTGCTGGAGAGCACCGGCTTCTTCCTCACCGATGCGGCCGCCCGGGCCCACATCAACGCCGGTGCCAAGCGGGTGGTGATGAGCGCCCCCTCCAAGGACGACACCCCCATCTTTGTGATGGGCGTGAACCACACCAGCTACGCCGGTCAGCCGATCGTGTCGAACGCCAGCTGCACCACCAACTGTCTGGCCCCGATGGCCAAGGTGCTGCACGACAACTTCGGCATCGTGAACGGTCTGATGACCACGGTGCATGCCACCACCGCCACCCAGAAAACCGTGGATGGCCCCTCGGTGAAGGATTGGCGCGGCGGCCGCGGCGCCGGCCAGAACATCATTCCCAGCTCCACCGGGGCCGCCAAGGCCGTGGGCCGGGTGATCCCTGAGCTCAACGGCAAGCTCACCGGCATGGCCTTCCGCGTTCCCACCCCGGATGTGTCGGTTGTGGACCTCACCGTGAACTTGGCCAAGCCCGCCACCTACGAGCAGGTGAAGGCGGCGATGAAGGCGGCCTCGGAAGGGGAGCTGGCCGGAATCCTGGGCTACACCGAAGACGACGTGGTCTCCAACGACTTCCTCGGCGAGAGCTGCACCTCCGTGTTCGACGCCGGCGCCGGCATCGCCCTCACCGACACCTTCATGAAGCTGGTGTCCTGGTACGACAACGAGTGGGGCTACAGCTGCAAGTGCATCGATCTGATGCGTCACATGGCAACGGTCGCCTGAAGCAGCGGCTGATTCAGCAGCCACCACCACAGCGGCACACTCACCAACGACAGCAGCGTGCTCCACAGCACCAGCTGAGCAGCCGGGATGCATTCCCGGCTTTGTTGTGGGCAGGCTTCCGCCAGCAACAACACCGACATGGCCGTGGGGGCCGCAGCCTGCAGCACCAGTGCATCCCGTAGGACAGCTGGCCAGCCGAGCGCCCCGGTGGCCAGCAGGGCCAGGGCTGGTAAGGCCAGCAGTTTGATCACCAGGGCTGGCCGCAGGCTGCTCGCGTTGCCGCCTTCCCCCAGCAGCAGGCCGAGGCGCATGCCCACCAGCAGCAACATCAACCAGAGCACCAGCCGGGCCGGCCACCACAAGGTCTGGGCGATGGGCTCATGCCAGGGAGACACCAACAGCGGAACCGCCACCACAACGGCTTGCAGCACGGGCGTCCGCAGCAGTTGCCGCAGCAGCTGCAGGGGCTGGGCGCGCTCCCCGTTCAGGAGCAGGGGGCCCAGGCTCCAGGTCACCAGGGTGCCCACCAGGTCGTAGGTGATGCTGAAGCTGAGGGCCTGAGGCGGCAGCAGGGCCAGCGCGACGGGTAAGCCGAAGTAGGCGGTGTTGCCCACCATCGATCCCAGCTGCAGGCTGCGCACCGGCAAGGCCCGTTGCAGCCAGGGCCAGCGCTGGGTGAGGAGCAGGCCTCCAGCTGTGAGCACCAGCGTGAACAGTGCTGCCTCGCCAGTGCCGTTATGGAGCCCACCCTTCAGCAGCAACCCCACCAGGCTGATGGGCACTCCCCAGCGCAGCAGCGGCGGCGCGAGCTGGGTTGGCAGCTGCGGTGCAAGCCGGCCCAGGGCCATCCCGCCGATCAGGCAGGGCGCCAGTTCGAGCAACAGCTGCAGCATGCCTTCACCCTGGCAGCCGTTGCCGCACGCCGCCGCCGGCGCTAGGGCTGAGGCAGCTGCTGGTGGGCCCATGGAGGATCAGCCGATCACCCCCCATGCCGTTCCGGTGTTCGATGCCAACGGCAACCTCACCTATGTCGGCGACGACGGCCGCCGCTACGTCGTCGGTCCGCTACCGGCGCTCGAGCAGGCCAACGTCGACCAGGTGATGCAGCGTCTGCTGGCCGGCCAGAGCCTGTTTGCTGAGCTTGAGAGCCTCGCCAGCCAGTGGTTGGAGCAGGTCTGCGGCCCCGATCTGAGCCGTGCAGCGGCGTTGGCCTTGCTGCTCTCCAGCCTGGATCGGGCATTGGACCCCGGCGAGACCGATCACCAGGGCTAGCCCGACTGGTGGCGGGTCCGACGGTCTGGTAGTTTTTGAATCCGCTCGAGAGCCGTGAGGCCAAGAGCGGGAACCGAAAGCCCGGGAAGCCGGTGGTGTAGGTTCAACAAGCGGTTGAGAAGCCGCAGATCCGAGAGCCGATTGAAAGCCGCGAGGCTGAGATTGGGTTGAGGAGCACCTGGACAACTGAAACGTTTAGGAACTGACGCTTTCACTGCGTCAGCCGCCACTGAAGTGATGAGTGCTGATGTGCTTGTTGGTTGAGTGAGGTGGTTGGCCGCAAAGAGCAGTGAAGGTGTGAGGTCCCGTCAAAATATTTTAGTTGCAGAAGCCAATTGCTTTGCAGCAGGGATGGC
>Ga0194116_10000161_pt1 | contig 134983 bp, 133 predicted proteins | sample TA2MahsurfametaG_4_FD_148617 | JGI IMG/M metagenome (GOLD analysis project Ga0194116, IMG submission 148617) | Freshwater microbial communities from Lake Tanganyika, Tanzania - TA2015008 Mahale S9 surface | ecosystem: Environmental > Aquatic > Freshwater > Lake | place: Tanzania: Lake...
AGCGCGGATCAACGACGCGGCCCGCTAGCGCGGATCAACGACGCGGCCCGCTAGCGCGGATCAACGACGCGGCCCGCTAGCGCGGACCTTGCGAATCGCCCCCGCGACGTCACGGAGTCCGGCTTTGCCCATGGCCCGCGCGTTGCGCTCGATCACGCCGAGGAGAGCCAACATCACGACAAAGAGGACGAAGGCGACCAAATAGTGGAACCGTAGGCCCACCACCAGCAAAGCCATGCTGGCCACCAGGCCTACGACGGCCCAGCGGACGGTGCGAACCGAATGGGTGTACAAACCCGACGGAGAGACCGCCTGAGCGAATCGCTCGTCGTTCTGCAACTCGGCTTCGATCTGGCGCAAGATGCGCTGTTCGTCTTCTGACAGGGCCACGACTTACCTCCTCACCCTCATTGTCCCAGAACGAGTGGCGCTTGGCAACGCACGACACGGAGGTATGTCACACCGCCTCGGGGTCTGCCGACTCGGCGGTCTCATCGGGCCCCCAGGGTCGAGATCCCGGACTTGGCCCCCGGTCCCGTAACACACTGGCCGGGTTGATCGCGTCGTGCCCGAAACGATCTCGGATTCGATCGACCGCGGAACTGGCTGGTGACCACTCGCGGTCGGTGTCGGCGGTGGAGCGCCGACCATCCTCGTCGGTCAGATCGAGAAGCGACATCTGTTCGACCGGCTCCACGAATCCAGATACCCCAACCCCCACCAGTCGAATCCCCGGGGATGGGTCGATGACATCGAGTATCTCGTCGAGAGCCCTCACCAAAGCCGGCGCCGAGGACACCGGAGGGCCCGGGGTGATCGATCGGGTGATGCTCTCGAAGTTGGCGAAGCGCACTTTCAGGTGGATGGTGCGCGCCGCCGAACCGTGTCGGCGCAATCGAGAGGCCACGGCGTCGGCGAGACGGACAACCTCGATTCGCATCGACTCGCGGTCGGTGATGTCATGTGCGAACGTCTCCTCGTGGCTGATGGACTTCACGTCCCGAGTCGACTCCACCGTTCGGTGATCGATTCCGTTGGCAAGGTCGAACAGATGTCGACCGACGGAACGGCCGACCGCCACCTCCAGCGCGGCGCGACCCAGGTCCACCAGATCCCCCACTCGACGTACCCCGATGCGCTCCAGCTTCGTGAACGTGACCGGGCCGACACCCCAGAGCGCTTGGATCGGAAGAGGGTGCAAGAACTCCAACTCGGTACCGGGAGCGACCTCGAGAACACCGGGACCCGGCCGAACGCCCGTCACGGTGACGATGGGCTTGGCCCGCTTCGACGCCAGCTTCGCGATGAACTTGGAGGTGGCCACCCCCACGCTGCACGGCAGGTCGAGTTCGTCGGTGATGCGGTTTCTGATGAGATGCCCGATGCTCGCCCCGTCTCCGAACAGATTCCGCGAACCAGACACGTCGAGAAAGGCCTCGTCGAGAGCGATCGGCTCGATGTGAGGGGTGAAGTCCGCGAAGATGTCGAGCACCTGGCGACTCACCTCGGCGTACAGCGGGTGATCACCCGAGAGGAACACCGCCTCGGGGCACAGTCGTCGAGCCTTGGATGACGACATGGCCGAGAAGACCCCGAAACGACGAGCCTCGTAGTTCGCCGCCGCCACCACCCCGCGCGCGCCGGATCCCCCGACCACCACCGGCCGACCGACCAGTTCGGGATGTCGGCGCATCTCCACCGACACGTAGAAAGCGTCCATGTCGACGTGCAGGATGCTTCGAGGCGTCACAGACGACATGTCGTTCATCGACGCCGAGCGTTTCGACCCTGACCGGATCGAAGTCGCCCGAGCAGTCGATCCCTGAACCACAGACGGTTCACCAAACCAAAGGCCTCGTTGATGATGTGGTGACTCAACTTGCTCTCACCCATCACCCGATCGACGAAGCTGATCGGTACCTCCACGATGCGAGCACCACTACGGACCGCACGATGGGTCATCTCGATCTGGAATCCGTACCCCTCGGCCGTCACCGAGCCCACGTCTATTCGCCGCAGCAAGTGCGGGGAATACGCCCGAAATCCACTGGTGGCATCGTTTACCGCCAGTCCGAGCATTCCGGCGGCGTATCGATTGCCCCAACGCGACAAGAACCGACGCAGTCGGGGCCAATTCTCGATGCGGCCGCCGGGCACGTACCGACTCCCTATCGACGCGTCAGCGCCGAATTCGACCGCGGAGATCAGAGCCGGAAGATAGGACGGATCATGCGAGAGGTCGGCATCCATCTGTACGCAGATCCGATCCGCCTGGCGAAGGACGAGCGCGAATCCGGCTCGATACGCCGTTCCGAGTCCGGCCTTGTGCGGACGACGCAACACCGAGATGTCTCCCCCGCACCGCTGAGCAAACCTCTCGACGACGTCCGCCGTCCCGTCGGGGCTGGCATCGTCCACCACGAGAATCCCGACGTCGACGACGGCACGAATGCCCGCGAGGAGCCGTTCGATGTTCCCGGCCTCGTTGTAGGTGGGAATCACCACCACCGCCTGGCAACCGTTCGATTCCACGACGACGAGCCTACGATGTCGCCATGGTGGCCGAACGACCGCTCTCCGCACTCCCCTCGCCACTGGCTCGCGGTCTCGCATTCGTGGCCATACTCGTGGGCGGACTCGCCGGTGCGCTGATTGGATACGCCCTCGTCGACATACAAGCCGAGAACGCCAGCGACATCATCCTCGGGGTCGGTTTGCTGGTCGGCGCGATCGTCACCGCCGGGGGCACCGCGATCGTCGCCATTCTCGTCTTGCGAGCGCTCGGGGAATGGCGCACCATCGCCGACCGCCCGGACCGATGAGCGTTCGATGAGCGCAGACGTCGAACCCACGGATCTCGTCAACCTCGCCGTTCGATTGGCTCGCGAGGCCGGAGACCTGGTGGCGACGGGACGACGCTCCGGAGACCTCGGTACTCGGACGAAGTCCACCGCCACCGACATGGTGACCCGCTGGGACTCGGCATCCGAATCCCTCATCGTCGACGCCCTTCGAACCGTCCGACCCGGCGATGGCATCGTCGGGGAGGAGGGCGCGCGGGTCCTCGGCACCTCGGGCATCGATTGGTACATCGACCCGATCGATGGTACGACCAACTTTCTCTACGGATTGGGCGACTACGCGGTCTCTGTTGCGGCCGCCGATTCGACCGGCCCAGTGGCCGGAGCCGTCTTCGTGCCGGCATCGCGTGAACTTTTCACTGCCGCTCGTGGTCGGGGGGCCTTCCTCGGTTCGACTCCCATCTCCTGCTCGACCATCACGACACTCGCCACCGCATTGGTGGCCACCGGATTCTCGTACGACTCCGAGTACCGACGCGCTCAGGGGGCCCGCGTCGGTGCGATGCTCCCCCATGTGCGAGACATTCGTCGCCTCGGGGCGGCGGCGATCGATCTTTGCCACGTCGCGTGTGGACGGGTCGACGCGTACTTCGAGGAGCATCTTCACTCCTGGGATCTCGCCGCCGGCCTGTTGATCGCCACCGAGGCCGGAGCCCGCGCATCCGATTTCGCCGGCGGCGTGGTGAGGCCGAGCGAGACGGTCGTGTGTGCACCGGGAATTCATTCGGCTCTTCTCGAACGGCTGCAACGAACGGTCTGAGGGGTCGAGTCGCCCGACGACCCCCGCCATCGGGCAAGATGAAGGAGTGGGAACCCGAATCCTGGCGGTCGAAGACGACGGGCGAATTCGCGCTGCCGTCAAACTAGCCCTCGAAGACGAGGGCTGGATCGTCGACGAAGCCGCGAGTGGCGAGGAAGCCGTCGTCATCTTCCTGCGCGAACCCGCCGACGTGGTGTTGATCGACATCATGTTGCCCGGCATCGACGGATTCGAGTTGTGTCGGACCATTCGGCGTTCGAGCGACGTGCCCATCGTGATCGTCACCGCCCGCGCCGACACGCACGATGTGGTGGCCGGACTCGAGGCGGGTGCCGACGATTATCTGACGAAACCCTTCGCCCCCAAAGAACTCTCGGCCCGTATTCGTGCGTTGTTGCGACGGGCTCGTCCGGCTCACCCCGCGCATCCCAAGTTGGTGTTCGGAGATCTCGAGGTGACACCCGATGAGGGCAAAGTGGTGCGTGGTGGCACCGAAATCCATCTCACCAAGACCGAGTTTCGACTGTTGTGCGAGTTGGCGCAGAGCCCCGGCAAGGTATTCAGTCGTGAACAATTGCTGGACCACGTGTGGGGATACGGGTACTTCGGAGACGGACGTCTTGTCGACGTCCATGTCCGACGACTGCGAACGAAGGTCGAGCTCGATCCGGCGAATCCCCGCCATGTCGTGACGGTGCGCGGTCTCGGTTACCGATTGCAGGCCTGACGACCGTGAAGGCCGTCGATGCCCCGGCTGAACGCAACCGCCGTCCGAGACGACGAGCGCTCCGTCGGGGGCGACGATCCCTCGGACTGCGCACCCGCATCCTGGCCACCTTCGGTCTCGGAAGTTTGGTGCTGTCCACTTTTCTCGCGCTTTCCACCTTCAACTTCACACGGTCGAATCTGGTGGACGAGAGGGAATCGACCGCCATCTCCAAGGTGTATCGAGACGCCACGCGACTGCAGTCCGACCTGACCTCCAACCCCACCAAGGTGCAGGCCGCCATCGAGCGACTCGGGGCCGAGCGACCTCTCCTCTACTTCCGAGGCACGTGGACGGGCGACGACGCGCGATTCTCCTCCTCTGCGATTCCCGCATCGATGCTCGCCGTCGTGCTGGACGAGCGACGACCCTCGGTGATGCGCACCGAGGTCGACGGAGAGCTCGTGATCCTGATCGGTGTCCCGCTCACCGACGTCGACGGTGCCTACTTCGAGTTCCCCACCATCGACGACATCCGATCGACGCTCCACAGCGTCGGGCTGGCGATGATCCTCGCCGCCGCGATCACCACCCTCGTCGGCATCGTGCTCGGAGCCATCGCCGCCTCGCGCGCCGTGCGCCCCCTCGTGGCCGCCAGTCAGGCGGCCCAAGCCATCGCCGGAGGTCGACTGGACACGCGCCTCGTCGAAACCAACGACCCAGATCTCGCCGCTCTCACCACCTCGTTCAACGCCATGGCCTCAGCCCTCGAACAACGCGTCGAACGCGACGCCCGCTTCACTTCGGATGTGAGCCACGAACTTCGATCACCACTGCAGACCCTCAAGGCTTCGGTCGAGGTGATGCAGGCTCGTCGCGACGAACTACCCGAGCGGACCCAAGCGGCTCTCGATTTGATGGTCGCCGACGTGGCCCGTTTTCAGGGATTGGTCGAGGACCTGCTGGAGATTTCCCGACTCGACGCCGGGGCTGTGAAACTCATGGTCGAGGAGCTGTTGGTCGGAGAGTTCGTGCGACAAGCCGTGGGCATCAGTAGTGCCGCCGAGACACCCGTGAACGTGGCCCGTAGCGCCGCGGACGTGATCATCAACGGGGATCGACGTCGATTGGCTCGCGTCATCGCGAACCTCATCGACAACGGTCGCTCGTACGGCGGCGGCGAGATGGAAGTGACGGTGTTCGACCCTGACGAGAAGGACGGCGAACCGATCACCCAAATCTGGATCACGGTGGAGGATCGCGGGCCCGGTGTCGATCCCAACGAACGCGAACGCATCTTCGAACGTTTCGCCCGTGGTGGAGTCGCCGGACGACGAAGTGGTTCCGAGGGAGCCGGACTCGGTCTGGCTCTCGTCGACGAGCACATCCGCCTGCATGGCGGGCGAGTGTGGGTGGACGATCGTCCCGACGGACTCGATGGGGCGCGCTTCGTCATCGAATTACCGGCGGAGAGATCTCGATGAAGGGCGCGGTGAATCGCCTGTTGGCCGTCGGTTGCGCCGTCGCCACACTCGGGGGGTGCTCGCTCGATGCCGAGTCGACTCCGAGGCCGATCGCGCAGGATCCGCTGCGCGTCGGCACGGAGGGTCCGGGTACCGACAGTCGAACGACCGGGGTCGGTCGTGTCTTCCTGCAACGCTCCGACGCAACGGGAACATCCCTCCTCGTCGCGGTCCAACGCGACCTCAACCTGGACCCGACCGCGGCAATGCGCGTACTTCTCGAGGGTCCGGCCAACGACGAACAAGATTCCGGATTACGTACCGCGATCCCCCGTGACACTCGGCTGCTCTCGACCAGGTTCGTGGCTTCGGGAACCGTGCAGGTCGACATCACCTCGTCGATCTTCTCGGTCACCGGCGATGATCTGGTGGGTGCCGTGGCCCAGATCGTACTCACACTCGTCGACATCGAGGGAATCGACCGCGTCTCACTCGTTGTCGACGGCGAGACCACCGAGTGGCCCCGCGGCGACGGAACACTGACGTCGCGACCGTTGACCAAGTTCGACTTTCCCGGTCGCGCCCTCAGCTCTCAGCCCGATTACCCCGCCATCGTCGACATCGAGCGCTGAACCCAAACGGGGGTGTCGACGAAGACGCCGTCAGCCGAAGAAGATGCTGGCAACGTCATGGTAAACGTCGAGATCGACCGTGCGAGCACGACCGTCGACGTCGGCGAGAGGAGCGGTGACGACCTTCGAATTCCTCAGTGCCACCATTGACCCGAACTCACCACGATGAATGGCGTCGACTGCCGCCACCCCGAATCGTGTCGACAACACTCGGTCGTATGCCGAAGGTGTTCCACCCCGCTGCACGTGACCGATTTGAACCACGCGGGCCTCGAAGCCCGTTCGCTCCTCGATCTCCCGGGCGATCTCCACGCTCACTCCCCCGAGCCGGGGACGCCCGATGTGGTCGACCTCGTAGGCCGGCACGGGCATGGTGCCGGGGATCGGGTGCGCTCCTTCCGCGACCACGACGATGGACGCGTATCGTCCTCGTCGGTGACGGGCCGCCACCACTTCTGAGACTCGGGCGATGTCGAAGGGAACCTCGGGAATCAGGATCACGGTCGCACCGCCGGCCATGCCGGCGTAGGTCGCGATCCAGCCGGTGTCGCGCCCCATCACCTCCACCACCATCACCCGATCATGACTTTCGGCTGTCGTGTGCAGACGATCGATCGCATCGGTGGCGATTTGCACTGCGGTGTGGAAGCCGAACGTGATGTCGGTACCCGTCACGTCGTTGTCGATCGTCTTGGGTACTCCGACGATGGGTAAGCCGGTCTCGGCCACCAACCTCGCCGCCACGGCGAGTGATCCGTTGCCGCCGATCACGACCAATGCGTCCAAGAGCTGCTCGGCGAAGCAGGCCCGAACCCGCTCCACTCCGTCAGGCCGGTCGTAGGGACTTCCACGGCGGGTGCCGATGATCGTTCCACCCCGGGGAAGCAGACCGCGCACACTGGCCACGTCGAGGTGCACGAATCGCTGATCCATCACACCATCCCAGGAATCGAGGAACCCCCTCACCTCGTCGTTGTGACCCACCTCACCGGCGCGAACGATGGCGCGGATGACGGCGTTGAGGCCCGGGCAGTCGCCTCCTCCGGTCAGCACACCGATTCGCATGGCCCGAGCCTAAACCTCACGATGACCGCAACATCGGGCCACCTCACGATGACCGCAACATCGGGCCACCTCACGATGACCGTTGTGCCGGACATGGTCGACGCGTGGAAAGATGTTCTCATGGCTTGGGACGCTTCCCGTACGGTCCCGTGGGGACGACTCGTGCGGGAGTGGCTGGTGTACGTGGCCGTGATGGCGGTGGTGTTCGTTCTCTTCCTGCGCGACACGGTGACCGTAGGTTCGGTGGTCGGACTACTGGCATCGCTACCCATGTACCTCGTGGCCGGATTCGTCCTGGCGAAGTTCGGCTATCGACGCAAGTCGTTGCGGGACTTGAGATCCGAGGCCCGCCTGACACCGACGGCGTCGTCCTCGACCTCGCCGGCCACCCGATCCAAGCCGGCTCGCACCAGTCGCACCTCCACCGGACCATCGCAACATCGTCCGAAAGACAAGCGCAAGCGGTGATGAGCGACCCCTACGTGTTGGCCATCGACGCCGGGACGACCGGTGTGCGTTGTCGCTGCGTCTACGCCGACGGTCGACCGAGCGTGTCGTCGTATCGCGAGTTCACCCAGTACTTCCCCGAACCCGGGTGGGTCGAGCACGACGCGATCGAGATCTGGAACGCGGTGCGGGCCACCTTCGCCGAGATCGTGGCCCACCAAGGGACACCGGTGGCCATCGGCATCACGAACCAACGCGAGACCGTGGTGGCCTGGAACCGCGCGACCGGCGAGGTTCACGGTCGAGCCATCGTGTGGCAGGACCGCCGAACCACCGATCACTGCGAGCGACTCGTGAACGCCGGTGCGCTCGAGACGGTCCGCTCCCTCTGCGGGCTCGTCCTCGATCCCTATTTCTCGGGGACCAAGATCGCCTGGATGCTCGCCCACGGAGTCCCCCGGGGTCCCGACGTTGTTTTCGGAACGATCGACAGCTGGATTCTCTGGAACCTGACCGGTGGCGAGGTGTTGGCCACCGACCCGTCGAACGCCAGCCGCACGATGTTGTTCGACATTCGATCCCTGCAGTGGAGCGACACCCTCGGAGATCTTCTAGGCGTGCCGATCTCCAATCTGCCCGAGGTTCGACCTTCGAGCGGTCGCTTCGGGGTCACCCGGGCCGACGGGTTGCCCATCGGGGTTCCGGTGTCGGGCATCGCGGGAGACCAACAGGCCGCACTCTTCGGTCAAGCGTGTTTCCGTCCGGGCATGGCCAAGAACACCTACGGCACCGGGAGTTTCGTTCTGATGAACGTGGGCGACCGGTGCCCCGACCCCTCACCCGGATTGCTGACGACAGTGGCGTGGTCCATCGCCGACTCGAACGGCGTGGTCGAGACTTCCTACGCTCTCGAAGGCTCGATTTTCGTCACCGGTGCGGCTGTGCAGTGGCTTCGCGACGGTCTGGGGATCATCGGGGCGTCGTCGGACATCGGTCCGTTGGCATCGACGGTCGAAGACAGCGCGGGAGTCTTCGTTGTCCCGGCCTTCACCGGCCTCGGTAGCCCATGGTGGGATCCGTACGCGCGGGGCAGCATCATCGGCATCACCCGCGGCTCGACTCGCGCCCACATCGCGCGCGCCGTCGTCGAGGCCATGGCGCTGCAGACCCGCGACGCGATCACCGCGATGGAGTCCGCTTGCGGACGGCCTATCGAGGATCTTCGTGTCGATGGTGGAGCCTCGGTGATGGATCTTCTCTTGCGACTCCAAGCCGATCAACTCGGAATCACCGTTCGACGTCCGGTGGATCAGGAGACCACTGCCTTGGGTGCCGCGTACCTCGCCGGTTTGGCCGAGGGAGTGTGGCCCTCGTTGGATGCCATCGCCCACCGGTGGCTCACCGACACCGTGGTCGAGCCCCATCTTCCTGGCTCACCACAGCGATTGGCCGCCGACGCCCTGCACACCCAATGGTTACGAGCCGTCGAGCGATCCCGCGATTGGGCCGATCACTGATCCGTGACCCGGCCTCTCGTCAGGGTGTCGGCGACGATACGGGCGATCAACGACAGGTGTTGTCGTTCACGACGCCGGAACGCCCCCTTGGCGCGACCGCTCACGAGCGTCGCCCCGGTGTCACGCAACGGGGCCCAGGCGATGTCGCCCGGCGTGTTCTCGTGCACGACATCGGCCGAGAGATGAGAGGCACCCTCGATGAAGGCGGCCAACCACACCAGATCGGGCACCTCTCCGCTGGATGCCATGGGGGTGTCCCGTCCGTCCTCGATGACGACGCACCAATCGGATTCGAGCATCTCGCGAATCGCCGCGCACGCCTCGCGCGGACCCTCGCCCGCATCCGATTCGATGATCCGGGCGGCCACCTCGAGAGCCAGCACTCCCTGATTCGTGCGATCCGTCGTCACGGTGTGAACGTCCTCGATCGCCACGCCTTCCACTTGGGACACCTCGGATATCAGCGCGTCATGCTCGACATCGACCGGAAGTTCGACGGTCAGTTCGTCGATCGCCATTCCGGCACCGCGCTCGAGGATCTCGATACCGATGACGTCACCGTTCGCCCGCCCGATCGCTGCGGCCACTCGGCCCAATGTTCCCGGCAAGTCCGGAAGCCAAAGACGCATCACCACCGTGGACACGGTGAGAGGCTAACCACCACCACTTCGGTGGCGTCGCTGATTTAGGCCGACCGCGACAGCGTGGCCAGCGAGGCGGCCCCCACCGCTCCGGCCAGCTCGCCGAACCGCGCGATCTCGAGTCGTGGATGCGGACGCAGATTCGGCGAGTAGAGCAGGCGGGCGAAATGATGGCGCACCGGATCCATGAAAACGTCACCCGACGCCGCGAGTCCCCCTCCGATGACGATGCACGAGGGGTCGGTCATGTTGGTCAAGCTCACGAGACCGAGAGCCACCCAATAGGCGAATTCATTCACCACATCGAGGGCCTCGACGTCACCGCGAGCGGCCAACTCGCACACCTGTTCCCCACGAACGTCACTGCCGTCGTCGACCAGAGTCGTGATGGCGCTCAAGCCCCCGGCCCGCACGACGGCTCTCGCCATGGCACCCAATGCCGAGCCGGAGGCGAATCGTTCCCAACAACCTCGTCGGCCACACGGACACACGGGGCCGTTCGGGTCGATCACCATGTGCCCCACCTCACCGGCGAAACCGTTGGTGCCCCGCACGACGCGATCGTCGACGATCAGTCCGCCACCGATTCCGGTCCCCAACGTGACCACCACGGCATCGCGATGCCCGCGGGCCGCCCCCGCTCGCCACTCAGCCACCGCGGCACACGTTGCATCATTGTCCACGACCACCGAGTGGCCGAGTCGGGCGGCCAACATCCCCGCAACATCGAAGTCGGCCACAGCGGTGAGATTCGGCGAGGCGCGAATCACCCCCTGTCGGGTCACCAGACCCGGTACCCCCACCCCGACGGTGGGCAGGTCACCCAGTTCGTGCACGATCTCCTCCAAGGTGTCGATGATGGCCACGGGTGATGCGGGGGTCGGACGTCGTACCTCGGTGACCACATGGTCGCCCTCGAGAATCACCCCGAGGCATTTTGTGCCACCGACATCGATACCGATGGACGCGCCCGAGTTCATCGTCGGGCTTCAGCCCGTACCTTCAACTCCTTGACGGTGTTGAGGATGCGCACTTCGGCGCGGCGCTTCACGAAACCCGGCAGGGGGATGACCAACTCGATCGACAGGTTGTAGGTCAGAATCACCCCACCGCTGGTTTCCGGAGCGAACATATACGCGCCATCGACACCGCGCATGATGTCACCCTTGATCAGTCGCCAGGACAGACGGTGCGGGGCGGCGCTGTAGTCGTACTCCAGCGTGTAATGCGTGCTGCGACCGAGCGCGGAGGTGCGATACTCCACCTCCGTGGCGCGACCCTGATCGTCACGGGTCAGCACCGCGGCCAACTTGACGTCGGTCCACTCCGGGTAACGCTCGTAGTCCGTCGCTATCGTCCAACAGGTTTCGAGGGGCGCATCGATGGAGATCGTCAATGATGCCGTGTCGGCCATGACCCTGTTCTAGCCGATTTCTTCGTCGCCGGGGCGCCTTCGCCGGGGGGCAAAGGTTCCGTGGATCGCGGCCCACAGTCCGTTGAGACCCAACCCGAACATCGGGACGAGAACCCCGAACGCCAATGACGAGCCGGGCGATGAACCCGATGTCGCGGTCGACGACGGGGTGCTCAACCGCGACACGGCGGTGCCCACCGCGACCAAGGATTGCGCTACCAAACACAGATTCATGGTCCTTTTGACATCACGAGGGACGGCGGCCCCCAGCAAGAAATAGAGTTCGGCGACCGACAACTCGTCTTGTCGACTGCGCTGAACCGCCACCCAATAGCCCCACAAGAACGCGGCCACGCCTACCGTGAACAATGCCAGGTCGACCACGACACCTTGCACCTTGGCCGGGCCATCGAAGACGACCGCCGCGAGCACAGCCGACACCGAGAAGAGGGCGGTGCCGACGACATCGAGTCGCACGATGCGACGACTCGACAAGTGCCCCGATCCACTCACTCGCTCACCCCCAGAGCACCACCGAGACGCAGGGCCAACGCGTCGTAGGAAAACTCGGCGATCGCGCGCTCCCGGGACGCACGACTCATCGCCGAGCGCAGATCGGGGTCGTCGAGGAGCCGAGTGAGGCGACGCACGACCTCACCCACATCGTTGGGGTCGTCGATGACGAACCCCGTCTCTCCATGGGCCACGGCCTCGGCCGCTCCACCACTCTTTCCGGCGATCTGGGGCACTCCACAGGCGGCGGCCTCGACGAAGACGATGCCGAAGCCCTCCTGCTCGAGGCCGCCCCAACGGTTCCGGCACATCATCGACGACACATCGGCGCATCCGTATACAAGAGGCAGATCGTCATGGGACACCCGACCCATGAAACGTACGGGGGCCGACAGCGAGCGAGCGAGTTTCTCGAGACGCTCGCGGTCACGGCCCTCGCCGGCGATGACCAGCACCAAACGGGGGCGCACCGGTGACAGTGCTGCCACCGCTCGGATGATCGTGTCGAAGCCCTTGCGGGGAACGAGGCGACTGATGCCCACGACGATCTCGGCGTCGGCGTCGAATCCGAAGCGTTCCCGCGCGGCGAGTCGTTCGACCTCGGTCAACGGATGGAACCGCTCGACGTCGACGCCGGGAGGCACCACCGTCATCGGCAGATCCCGTCCCGCGGCACGCACGGCCTCGCTCGCCGGATAGCCACCGGCCGCGATCACGTGGCGTGCTCCGCGCAACACCCGTCCGAGTAGTTGCTTGGAACCCGGCAAGCGTCCCGGGACCGTCACCTCGGCCCCGTGCAACACCACGTCGTAGGGGCGCTCGATCCACGGGCCGACCAGACCGAGCGGGATCGCCGGGTCGAGCACGACCCGCTCGGCTCCGACCCGTTCGGCCATCTCGTTGATCCGCCGCACCATGAACGGCTGAGGCAACAGCACCGGTTCTCGGGTGCGCTCGATGTGGAACGGCTGGGCGTCGTCGAACGCGGCCGCCCCGTCATGAGGACTGGTCAATACGGCGAAGGACGCGGGAGGCAAACGGCGCCACCACTCCCACAACAACGATTGGATCCCCCCGATTTTGGGCGGGAAATCGTTGGTGACCAACAGATGCTTCACGCGTCGCTCACCTCGGGCTCACCGCTGTGGTCCACTCGGCCCGAACGACGACGTCGGCATCGTCTCGCAACGATGCGGCCATGTCCTCGAGGCCGAGCCGCCTCGCCGCCCACAGTGCGTGGGCGCGCAAAATCGGCTCATAGTTGTCAAGGTAGTGGCGCAGAAGCGAACGAACCGAGTCATCCACGGGGACGGGTGCCACGTTGCCCAAGATGATGAGCGCGTTGCGTCGCAACCACATCGGATCGCGGTCAGCGAGGTACCAGCGTCCGTACATCTCGATCAAACGGTCGTCGTCGACGCGCAGGATCTCGAGCAGATCCACGTATTGGCCCGGTCCGATGGCGACCGGCAGTTCGGTGGCGTCCCGGGGGCGATGGCGCGGGGCCAATCGAACGTTGGGCGGACACGTGCTCTGGCAGTCGTCGCAGCCGTAGATGCGATCTCCCAACGCCGCGCGGAACTCGGCGGGGAAGACTCCCGGCTTTTGCACCAACCAGGCCAGACAACGACGGGCGTCGACCACTCCGTTGTCGACGATGGCCGCGGTGGGACAGGCATCGACACAGATGCGACAAGAACCGCACCCGTCGGGTGCCGGTTGAGTCGCCGGCGCGAACACGGCGGTGGTCACGATCGAACCGAGGCTGAAAAAACTGCCCCTACCGGGCAGCAACAGGTTCGCGTTCTTGCCAAACCAACCGAGGCCCGCGCGATGGGCCAACTCGCGATCGACGAGGTCGTTCTCGTCGGCGAATACCACCGCACGGTGCCCGTCGGCACGAAGCCGAAGCGCGATCCTTTGCAGTGCCTGGCGTAGGGGCGTGTACTGATCGATGCGGGCGTAGCGGGCAACGGTGGCGCTCAGGTGGGTGGGACGTTCCTCGTCGGGCACGTTGTAACTGCGCGCAGCCACGATGACTGAGCGTGCTCCCTCGACCGCACGCCGCGGATCGGTGGAACGTTCCGGATTACGAAACGTGAAGCCCATGGTGTCGGACAGCCCGCGGTCGACGCGGTCATGAAGAGCGACTCGGGCCCGCTCGAGAACCGCTGCGTCGGTGAAACCCACGCGGTCGAGACCCAACTCCCGCGCCATCTCGACGATGGATTCGGCATACTCGGCCGACACCGGTTCCGAACGAGGGTTCTGATCATCCCGAGGCACGGTGACGAAGCGTAGGCACCAAACCCGCGTCACCGAGTGCCCTCAGAGCACGAATCTCGTTCAAGTCGAGGATGACCACCGTCGACGAGGGTGGTTCATGATCCAAGAGGAACGACATGACACAGTCGGAGCAGGCGTCGGATTCCTGCATGACGCAGGTGTCGCAATCGATCACGAGCGCATCGGCGGGTTCGACCTCGTGGACGGGGTCGCCCGATCGGACGGGAAGGTGGCGCGGGAAACTGCTCATGAACTCACCGTGCCACAGGGGTGTGCCGGGAATTCGACTACCAGCAGTCGGCGACCAATTCAGCCGCCATCATCACCGGGAGGTGGGTGTTGGCTCGGGGCAGACAGGGAAAGATCGAGGCGTCGCACACCCGCAGCCCGGCGACCCCGACCACGCGGGCACGGGGATCCACGACGGTCTCCGGCGACCGGGGGTCGCCCATCGCACAGGTGCCGGCGGCATGGACGTAGTCCCCCGCGGACACCCTCAACCACTCGCGCACCGAATCCGACGAACCAGCGACCTCGGCCAACGGAGTTCCACGATCGTCGACGTAGAACCCGCTGGCCATGGCCGACACCGCGGGCGAATCCAGCAGATCCAACAACACGCCGACTCCGACCGTCAGCGATTCCAGATCCTCGTCGTTCGACAGCAGATCGAAGTCGACGATCGGTGCACCCATGGGATCGCCCGCATTCAGTTTCACCGTTCCCCGTGATGACACCTTCATCAGGGCCACGTTGATCGACCCGTATCCCACGGCATCAGGGCCGAGGTGGTTGATGGGCAAGAACTGCAGGTCGGCGACGTGACGTCCACTGCTGAAACGAGCCACAGCCGACACCGCCAACGAGTGGGGGTCCCGTGGATTCTTCAACGCCACCGTGATCGGCGCCGAGGGATGGTCCTGCAGACCCGCGCCGATCCCGGGGCGCTCGATGCCACTGCGCAACAGGATCGTCGGCGAGTGGATGGCCCCGGCGGCCACGACGACCTCCCGCGCGCCGATCTCGGTTCCATCCACCAACACCACGCCCATCGCCCGGCCCTTTTCGATCATCACGCGATCGACCACACCGTGGGTTCGCACTTCCACGTTGTCGCGACCACGGGCCCGCTCGAGGTGAACGTCGGCGACCGTGACCCGTCGCGCGTTCGCGTCCCGGGTCAGCATCGCCGGTCCGGCGTCGGCGGGGACGCCCGACAGCGGATACGGCCCTCGGTGCAGCGACCAGCCATCCATCATGCAGGCGTCCACCAGCGCCCCCGACACTGATTCGGGTCCCTCGGGTGAGGCGCGATGAAGGGGAACCTCGAGACGCCGGAAATATCGTTCGACGGACGACCAACCCCATCCGACACACCCGTGATCACGCTCCCACGCGTCGTAGTCATCCATCTCACCCCATAACGCGAGCATGGCGTTCACCGCCGACGAGCCCCCGACTCCCCGGCCACGGGCGTACCCGCGAGGGGTCTGGCCCGCCACCCGACGCGCCAGAAGATCACCGTGCGTACGCCCGGGCTCGGCCAGAGCATCGTAAAACGAGTCGCCTCTGATCGATTCGGGCGTGGAATCCGGGCGCAGGTCGGGACCGGCCTCCACGACGCACACCGAGAGACCCTTGGCCGACAACCGGTCAGCGAGAACACAACCGGCCGAACCGGCCCCCACCACCACGACGTCGATCATCGGGTGCGCTCCGGGATCGATGGGCGACGCCGTGGACTCACGGCGAGTTCGTGGATGCCGGTAAACCGGCCAAATGCGCCGCATCGTTGTAACGAACGAGTCTCCACCGGCCTGGTCTCACCAGTTCGACCTCGGTGATCGAGGCGTTCTTGGTCCATACCTCGAAGATACCCGTACCCGACGTGCGCAACGATTGACGCAAGACGGTGTCGATGACGCCACCATGGCAGAAGACCACGACGCGACCACCACCATGGCGTTCGATCAACCCGCGCACGGCGCCACCCACCCGCAACTGGAATGCCGCGATGGTCTCACCGCCGGGGAAGGTCTCGCCGTGAGGGTCGTTCTCCCAGTCCGGATCACCGAATCGTCGTTCGAATTCGTCGTAGGTCAGACCATCGCAGATCGGACCTGGGTCGTGCTCGCCGAAATTAGCGTCGATCACCATCTCCGAATGTCCCAGCGCCGGCAACACGATGTCACCGGTCTCCCTCGCGCGCGGATACTGACTCGCGTAGACGACGTCGGCTTCCATCTCGGGGTGCTTCGACCACCGGTCGCGCAGACGCTCGGCTTGTAGGCGACCGAGATCGGACAAGCCGACGCAACTGCGCGGACCCCCGACCAAGCGCCCCACCGACACCTGCGACTCGCCGTGTCGCACGAGAATCACCCGCGTCATCAGACCAACTTCTCGACGAAGGCTTCCAACTGCCGCAAGTTGCGGCATTCGTAGGTGCCGTCGGTGTGCGTGCCGTACTCGCCGACGATGGAGTCACCGGTGTTCCAGTACGAGCGAGGTTCGGGATTCAGCCAGTACACCTGACGAGCCTTCTGCCGGATCTCCTTGATGACCCAAGCCTGCGACGCGTGGTAGTTGTTGCGCGCATCGCCCAGGAACAGCACCGTGGTCTTGGGACCCACATCCTTGCCGTACTTCTCCCAGAAAACCTCGAACGCATGGCCGTAGTCGCTGTGCCCGTCGACCCACACCACATCGGCTTCGGTGTTGACACGATGGATGGCCTCGCTGATGTCCTCGGTGCCCTTGAAGAAGTCGGTCACCTCGTCGATCCCGTCGATGAAGACGAACGAGCGAACCTTGGAGAATTGGTTCTGGATCGCATAGACCAGCATCAAGGTGAAGCGGGCGAAGGCCGCCACACTGCCGGAGATGTCGGCTACCACCATGAGTTCGGGTTTGGCCGGACGGGGATACTTGAATTTGGGCTCCGCCGGCGTACCACCGTACGACAGAGAGTGGCGCACCGTGTTGCGAAAATCGAGCGGTCCCTTGCGTCCGTGGCGCCGTTTGCGGGCCAGACGGGCGGCCAACTTGCGGGTGAGCGGATACAGCGATTTCTTCAGGGCCTGCATCTCGTCCCGACTGGCGTGCATGAACTCGACGTCCTCCGGTAGTGGCTTGCGCAAGGTCTTGGCCATCGCCTCGGCGCCACGGTCGGCGACCAGACGTCGACGGATCTCGGCCTCGATCTCCTTCTTGAACTGGTCGATGCGACTCTCGTACTCGTCCTTTTCCAGACGTTCCTCGAGGGCGGTCAGTTCACCACCCACCTCCTGGCGACTGGCTTCCATCAACTTTTGCAGCATCCCCTCGAGATCGAGGTTCCGCAGGGTTCGGTACAGGTAATACGTGCCACCTACCGGGCGCCCCGGCTCCATTCCGGCGAAACGTTGCACCGATTGTTTGGCTAGGGCGCGCATGAGGGCCTGGTCACCGTTCAGGAGAGCCTGCAGCAACATTTGGGCGATCTCTTCGGGTGTGAGGGCGTCCATACCGCCGGACGAGCCTCGGCCGTCACCCTCTTTCATCTGCTCTTGCATCTCGCGCCACATTCGCTCGAGCTCGTCCTCGGAACCCTCGACCAACTTGTACTCCGGACCCCGCATCGAGAAGTAGACCTCGAAAACGGTCTCGAACGAACGCCAGTGCGAACTGTTCTTGACCAACGTCGCCCCCAACGCGTACTTGAACGCCTCGCGGTCCTCGATAGGAATGTGCTGAACGGCTTGCATGGCGTCGAGGTTCTCGGTCAGCGACACGGGGAGTCCGGCGTTGCGGAGCTCGACGACGAAACCGGCGAGAAGATCGAGCACGTTGGCAGTCCCGGCCTCAGACGAGGTCGACGGACAGTTCCTTGGCGGCCTTGGCGATGTCCGTCTGATACTTCAGCAGAACGTGCAAGGAATCCTTGGCCACTTGAGCGTCGATGGTCTCGATGTTCAACAACATGATGGTGCGGGCCCAGTCGAGGGTCTCACTGACGCTCGGAGCCTTCTTGAGGTCGAGCTGTCGGATACTGCGCACGATACGAGCAACCTGATCGGCCAGGTTCTCGGTGATGCCCTCGACCTTGGTGAGCACGATCTCCTTCTCGCGTTCCATCGACGGGTAATCGACGTGCAAGTAGAGACAGCGTCGCTTCAGGGCCTCGGAGAGCTCACGGGTGTTGTTGGACGTCAGCAGCACCATCGGGATCTGGGTCGCCGTGACGGTCCCCAATTCGGGGATGGAGATCTGATACTCCGACAAGATTTCCAACAGGAGAGCCTCGGTCTCCACCTCGACGCGGTCCACCTCGTCGATCAGCAACACCACCGGATCGGGGGCACTGATGGCCTCGAGGAGCGGCCGCGTGAGGAGGAACTCACGACTGAAGATGTCGTCGTGGATTTCGCTCCACCCATCGCTCTTCTTGTCGGCCTGAATTCGAAGAAGCTGCTTCTTGTAGTTCCACTCGTACAGGGCCTTGGATTCGTCGAGACCCTCGTAGCACTGCAGACGGATCAGTCGGGCCCCGGTCATGTCGGCGATGCTTTTGGCCAATTGGGTCTTCCCGGTTCCCGCCGGACCCTCGACCAAGATCGGCTTGGCGAGGCGATCCGCGAGGAACGCGACCCCGGCAATGCCGTCATCAGCGAGATAGTTGACCCCCCGCAAACCATCGCGAACCTGTTGAACCGACGTGAATCGAGGAACCATCACCATCACTCTACTGCCCCTCTCGAACCGGCCTCCATTTCGAGGGCGCGCAGCGCCGAGCCGGGGACTCGCCGGACGACCTAATCTGTCGGGCGTGGGGGAGACCGAGTCAGAAGCCACCAGCATCGTCGCTCCTGACTCTGACGATGACCCCGTGACGACCACCGGGTCGGACAGCGGGGTGACCGAACCTGACGAGCAAGACGGAATGAGTCACATCCTGCGCAACAACGCCATCGTGGCTCTCGGCACCGGCCTGTCGCGCTTGACGGGCATGCTGCGGGTGATCGTTTTCGGCGTCGTCATCGGCCAGACCGCTTTGGCCGACGCCTACGACGGGGCGAACAACTCCCCCAACGCCGTCTACGAACTTCTCCTCGGGGGCGTGCTCTCGGCGGCGCTCGTTCCCATGTTCAGTCGGATGCTCGAAGAGGACGACCATGAGTCCGCCGAGGCGGTCGTCGGCACTGCCATCATCGCTCTGGCGATACTCACCGCCATCGCCACCTTCTTCGCACCATGGGTCTTCCGCGTTTTCTCGCTGAATCCGGCCGAGGGTCTCGATGTCGACCAGTTCCGTACCGTCGGCACGGCCCTCACCCGAATCTTCTTGTTGCAGATCTTCTTCTACGGAGTGTCGGCGTTGCTCGGCTCGTTGCTCAACGCGCAGCGACGTTTCTTCGCTGCGGCTTGGTCACCGGTGTTGTCCAACATCGTGATCATTTCCACGTTGCTCTACGTGCCGATTCTCCTCCATCACCCCGATGACCGTATTCCGCTGGCCGAGGTGCTCAATAGTCCATCTTTCCGCTGGCTCCTCGGACTCGGTGCCACCGGAGGCATCGCGTTGCAGGCCCTCGTTCTCCTCCCGGCGATCCATCGCGCCGGGTTGAACTTGCGATTTCGATTCCAACCTCGACACCCGGCGGTGAAACGGCTCGTCGAATTGTCCGGTTGGACCTTCGGATACGTGATGGCCAATCAGCTGACCATCATCGTGGTGAAGAACTTGGCCGAGCCGGGGTCGGGGGGGCAAGACGCCTTCGCCAAGGCCTCGGTGTTCTTCTACTTTCCTCATGGTTTGCTGGCGATGAGTATCGCCACCACCTTCATCCCCGAAATGGCGCGGGCGGTGTCGCGGCGCGACAAGGCCGCCTTCATCGAACGCACCAACCTCGGGATCCGACTGGTGGGCTTGCTCACGTTCCCAGCCGCCTTCGCCTTCCTCGTGCTCGCTCGCCCCATTATCGGCCTGTTGCTCCAGCACGGTGAGTTCGACAGCACGGCCGCCGACAACACCGCTCGTGCGCTGGCCGGCTTGGCTTTGGGGCTGATCGGGTACTCCGTTTATCTCTTCGCTCTTCGAGGCTTTTACGCGCACCAGGACACCCGCACCCCGTTCGTCATCAACTGCTTCCAGAACGTTCTCAACGTCGCTCTCGCCTTTGCCCTGTCCCCCGCCTACGACGTTCTCGGACTGGGAATCGCCTTCTCCATCTCGTATGTCGTCGCCGCCATCGCCGCCCTGTACGTTCTGAACATCAAGGTCCGAGGGTTCTCAGCCGTCGACCTTCTGAGGGGAATAGCCCGCCTGGTGGTGGCCGCGGCGAGCATGGGCTTCGTGATGTGGGTCGTGGTTCGACCCATCGGCGCGAACGCCGGTGTCGGTGCCGTCGTCAAGGTGATGGTGGGCTCGGCAGTCGGCTCGCTCAGTTACATCGGGGCGCTCACCGTGTTACGAGCACCTGAGGTCGAACACTTGCGTGTCCTGCGCGACCGCGTGCGGTTGCTCCGCGCCGGTTCAACGGGGCAGTAGCACCAACTCGTCGTGGTGAACGACAACCGTCGGCGAATCATCGTCGAGGTCGGAGCTTCGTCGACCGCGGGCCGCACGAGCCTGCGCCGCCGACATCATGGCGAGTCCTCGAGCCAGAACCCGGCCATCGGTGCGGCGGATGTCGACGGTCTCGCGGGGCTCGAAGGAACCCTCCACCTCCACCACGCCCGCCGGTAACAGCGAGACCGTCCCTTTGAGCAACGCCCCCGCCGCCCCATCGTCGATGATCACGGCCCCGCGCACCTCGCTGGCGAACGCCACCCACAGCTGACGAGCCGACAAGGCCCGATCGGACCCGTGAAAGGTGGTTCCGACTCCCGTCGAACCCGAGACCGCCGCGGCCGTGACCACCTCGAGTACATCGGCGATGGTGGCGCGGGCGATGACCGCACGAATTCCGGACCACGAGGCGATACGCGCCGCCGAGAGCTTGGAGGCCATGCCGCCGCTTCCGCGATTCGACCCGCCGGCGCCGGCCGAGACGCTCATCAAGGGGTCGCTCTCGTGAACATCGGTGATGAGGGTGGCAGAAGAATCGACCCGAGGGTCGCTCGTGAAGAGCCCCTCGGTGTCGGTGAGAAGTATCAGAAGATCTGCGTTCAACAGGTGCGACAACAGAGCCGAGATGTGGTCGTTGTCACCGAAACGGATCTCGTCGTTCGCGATGGCGTCATTTTCGTTCACCACCGGCACACAACCCAACTCCAGCAGTCGCTCGAGCGTGCTTCGAGCGTGCAGGTATTGGGTTCGATCGATGAAGTCGTGGGGAACCAGCAACACCTGCGCGGCCACCAACGAGTGGCCGGCGAACTCGGAGTTGTACACCTCCATCAGACGACTCTGTCCCGCCGCCGCCAGGGCTTGCAGCGTGCGCATGTCGCTCGGTCGTTCGGAGAGACCCAGAGCCGACACTCCGGCCGCGACCGCACCAGAGGTGACCAGGACTACTTCGTGACCGTGCGAGCGCAATCGAGCGATCTGGCGACAGACGTCGGCGATGATCGCACGGTCGATGACCCCCATGTCGTCGGTGAGCGACGAACTTCCGATCTTGGCCACGATGCGCATGACGAGGACGGTACCGGTTGGGCCGATCAGTTGTCAGGCGAATAGTCGAATGAGAAGTCGGCGATCCAGACCACGTCACCTTGGCGCGCTCCCGCACGCGCCAACAAACGCGGCACACCCAATTTCTTCAGGCGCTCCTCGATGTAGGTCATCGCCTCGGGGGTCGTCACATCGTTCAGATGCACCGCCCGCTCGGCCTTTCGACCATGAACCCGAAAGCCACCGGTGGCGAGGCGTTCGACCCACGCGCCGTCGGACTCGGGCCTCACGATGACCCGCCCCTCGGTGACCGGCTGCTCTTGGCGGACCTCGTGCACCAAACGGGCCAGGCGACCGACCAGTTCGCGCACTCCCTGATTGGTCACCGCCGAAATCATCATGCCGTCCCACGAGGCGATCATTTCCGCGGTCGCGGAGTCCGTTTTCGTGCCCACGATCACCCTCGGGCGCTCCAACAACGATGAGTCGTACGACTCCAACTCGCTCAACAGGGTCTCCAGTTGTTCCGAAGGCGAGGTGGCGTCGACGGGGGCCAGGTCGATCAGTACGCACAGCGCCCGGGCCCGCTCGATGTGACGCAGGAATCGATGGCCCAAACCCTTGCCCTCGGCGGCTCCCTTGATGAGGCCGGGGATATCGGCCACCACGAACTCGGTGTCGCCGTCGAGTCGCACCACGCCCAGGTGGGGCTCGAGGGTGGTGAAAGGGTAGGCGGCGATCTTGGGCTTGGCCGCCGAGATGACCGAGATCAAGGTGCTCTTTCCGGCATTGGGGAACCCGACCAGGGCCACATCGGCCATCAACTTCAATTCCAGTTTCAGCCACCGCTCCTCGCCGTGCTCGCCTTGCTCGGCGAACGACGGTGCGCGACGCCGGTTGGTGAGGAAGCGAGCATTGCCGCGGCCACCCCGACCGCCGTGGGCCGCGAGCCACTTGTCGCCGTGATCGAGGAGATCGGCCAACACCTCACCTGAGTACATGTCGCGCACGACCGTTCCCTCGGGCACCTTCACCTCGAGGGTCTCTCCGCGCTTGCCGTGTTGGTCCTTGCCCATCCCGTGCACGCCGTTGCCTCCGATTCGGTGCGGGTGGTCTCGGAAGGCCAGCAGCGAGGCCACGTTGCGGTCCGCGACCATCCAGATGTCGCCTCCCCGCCCACCATCGCCACCGTTGGGACCCCCCATTGCCACCGGTCCCTCGCGACGGAACGAGACACACCCGGCCCCACCATCGCCGGCCTTCACGTTCAACTGGCACTCATCGACGAACTGACTCATGGGACGACCTCACACCCAACGCTATCTATCCGAAACGATGTTTGCCGGTGAGTCCCGACGCCGTACCGATGCCACAACGGTGTCGTATCGTGTCACCGTGAGTTCCCCCGACATCGATCGTGACATGCAGGAGCGGGCCGAGCGCTGGGCCGGGACGATGTCGGGCTCCATTTCGGCCGACGGCATCACCCTCGCTCACGCCGACTCGTGGGCGGGAACCGGGGAAACCTCCACACTGCCCCGCGAGGTTCGCGAACACACCGAGGACTCCGTTCTCAGTCGCCTCGCCACCCGATCGTTGGGTGCAGGTGACCGCGAGCGAGCCGAGGAGGCCGATCCCTTCCGAACGTGTTTCGAACGTGACCGCGATCGCATCCTGCACGCACCGGCGTTTCGGCGCTTGGCCGGCAAAACCCAGGTGTTCGTGTTTCCCGACGATCACCAACGCACGCGCCTGACGCACGCTCTCGAAGTCGCTCAGGTAGCCGTGGCGGTCGCGCGGCCTTTGGGGTTGAACGTGGCTCTCACCGAGGCCATCGCACTCGGTCACGATTGCGGACACGGCCCGGGGGGTCACGCGTCCGAGGATGCTTTGGCTCCGTACGTTGCCAACGGTTTCGATCATGCGGTCTGGGGTGCCGACGTCACGTTGAGTCACCTCAATCTGTGTCGCCAAACTCTGGACGGCATTCGCAATCACTCATGGAGTCGACCCGCTCCGGGCACCCCCGAGGGCGAGGTCGTCAGTTGGGCAGACCGCATCGCCTACGTGTGCCACGACTTCGAGGACGCCGTCGCCACTGGCATCGTCAGCACGGAGCACCTGCCCGCCCTCGTCAGTTCACGATGCGGCGCGACGCGCGGCTCCCAACTGAGCACCTTCATCACCTCGATGATCCGTGCCGCCATGAACACCGGCCGGATCGGAATGGAACCCGCCATCGCCGAGGCCCTGGCGGTCTTCCGCCGTTTCAACTACGAGCAGGTCTACTTGCGACCGGCGAGCAAAGCCCAAGCCCGCGCCGTCATCGACCTCCTGCGGGCCCTGGTCGAGTGTTACATCACCGCACCGAGGTTGCTACCAGCGGGCCAACACATGGACGCCGGGTCCGATGCCGCGCGCTTCGCCGCCGTCAGTTACGTCGCGGGGATGACCGACCGGTTTGCTTGTCGTCAAGCAACGGCAGTGCTCGGCTGGGACGCCGACCGCCTTCCGCGCGGAATCGACGTCTGAGCCCGCCAAACGTCGTCAGTCAGCAGGGATGACGTCGACGATGCGACGTCCCTTGCGCTCACCGAACTTCACGACACCATCGACCAAGGCGAAAAGGGTGTCGTCGCCACCGCGACCGACGTTCTTACCGGGGTGGAACTTGGTGCCGCGTTGGCGAACCACGATGGTGCCCGCGGTGATGAGAGTGCCGGCGAAGGTCTTCACACCGAGGCGCTGGGCGTTTGAATCGCGGCCGTTTCGGGTCGAGCCGCCACCCTTCGTCTTGGACATGTCTCAGCCTTTCGCGATGGAGGTGATCTCGACCACCTGGTAGTGCTGGCGATGACCGTACCGGCGACGTTGGTTGGTGCGTCGCTTGTAGGTGAAGCCGTCGATCTTGGGTCCGGTGGCCGCCCCGACGATACGTCCCGAGACGCTCGAGCCCGCGAGTTGGGATGGAGTGGCCAGAACCGTGTCACCATCGACGACCAGAACGGGCGTGAAGTTCACCACGGCACCCTGTTCGGCGCCGAGAAGTTCGACGTGCACTTGCTGGCCCTCGGTCACCCGAACCTGCTTGCCACCGGTTGCGATCACTGCGTACATAGCGAACCCCGACGCTACCTGGCGCTTTACGGGCATCCAACGCCCGCTTGCGATCTCTCGCCCGATCAGAGCAACAGGTCGTGATTCACCAGCACACCACGCCCTTGGCAATTCGAGCATTGTTCGGCGAAGCTGGTCAGGAGTCCCTCCCCGATCCGCTTTCGCGTCATCTCGACCAACCCCAATTCGGAGATGTCGAACACCTGGGTACGGGTCTTGTCCCGGGCCAAGGCCGTGCGGAAGGCCTCCAACACTTTTCGGCGGTTCTCTTTGATCTCCATGTCGATGAAGTCGATCACGATGATTCCTCCGATGTCGCGAAGACGCAACTGGTGAGCCACCTCTTCGGCAGCCTCCAGATTGTTCTGGAAGACGGTGGCTTCGAGGTTCGAGGTGCCCACGTTGCGACCCGTGTTGACGTCGATGACCGTGAGGGCCTCGGTGTGCTCGATGATCAAGGAGCCTCCTGAGGGTAGCCACACCTTGCGATCCAGGGCCTTGTGGATCTGCTCGTGGACATGATGTTTCTCGAAGATCGGTAGACCCTCCGTGGAGGTGTCGTAGTACTCGACGCGATCAGCCAACTCGGGATTGAAGGCCTGCACGTAATCACGCACGTCCTCGAACAACTGCCGGTCGTCGATGACGACACCGCGGTAGTCGTTGTTGAATTCTTCGCGGATGACGCGCACCGCCAGCAGAGGTTCGCGATAGAGCAACGTCGGACCGTTCGCCTTGCGGGCCTTGGCCTCGATGGCGTTCCATTGTTCGACCAGGCGGGTCATGTCCGCGAGCAATTCGTGCTCGGTGGCCGTCTCCGCGGCGGTACGAACGATCAAGCCGTGTTCGGCCGGCTTCACCCGATCGAGGATGCCGCGCAGCCGTTTGCGCTCGGCATCGGGCAAGCGCTTGGAAATTCCGTAGGTTCGGGAGTTCGGGATCAACACCACGAACCGGCCGGGCAAGGAAACTTCCTGGGTCAGACGCGCTCCCTTCACCCCGATGGGGTTCTTGGTGACTTGACACACGATCAGTTGCTTACCCTTGAGAATCTGCTCGATGCGGGGCTGGCTGTCGACGATGTCTTCTTGGTCGTATTGCACGTCACCGCGATACAGAACCGCGTTCTTCGGCGTTCCGATGTCGACGAAGGCCGCCTCCATGCCCGGCAACACGTTTTGCACCTTGCCCACGTAAATGTTCCCGTGAATCTGTGCCACGTCATCGGCGGGTCGACTGACGTAGTGCTCGATCAGGCTGCGCCCTTCCAACACCGCCACTTGCGTGAGGTTGGGCCGCACCTGGACGCACATGAAGTGACGACCGACAGGACGTCCGTTGCGCTCGCGACCCCGACGTCGCTCCACGACGTCGGCATCAGTCGAACGGGTGGCACCACGATCGTCGGATCCGCTCACCCGGCCACGTCCGGTACGACGACGCTTCTTGCGCCCACCGACACTCGAGCCCGCCGAGTCGCCTGACGCCGGGTTCGTCGCATTGGTCGGCGCGGACTTGGAACCCTTCGCGCTCTTGCCGCGGCCGGGGTTCGGGGCCCCAACGCGGGTCCCCCCGGGCATGGTGACCGAGGGACCCGTGGTCGGAGCGGGGCGGGTGTCGCCGATCTTGGGCCGTTGAACCACGGCACGGGCGGCGACCTCGGGCGAGGGACGGCCCTCGCTCAGGCGCTCGGGCAACTCCGACGGGTTGGCACCCACTCCGGGAACCTCCCCGCCCGAAGGGGTGGAGGTGTCACGGTCGGCGTCATGACCACTGTCGACGTCATGTTCATCGACGGGGTCGCCCGGAGACGACTCTCCGGACGAGCGAGGACGATTGCGCCCTCCCCGCGAACCGCGACGTCGCTTCTTGCGCGCCGCCGCCGACCGGGCCTCGGTGGCGCCGTCGGAGGCACCACCGCTCTGCCTCACCGGCGAATCGGCCGGCTCGGACGCGTCGGGCGAGTCGTGCGAGTCAGGGGTGTCGGGGGTCTCGGGGACGTTGGACATGTTGTCGTTCCTCTCTCATGGGCACACCTGAGAGTGCGCGGGGCGGGCCGAGAGCACGTCGACGCGCTCTCCGTCCCGCTCGATCCATTGGTTGATTCGGAGCACTCGGGTGAGGTGATTCCAGGGCTCACATCCGGGCACCAAGGCTTGAACTAACTCGGTCGGCCTGATTCCGCGGCCAGCGGTGGTGAGAACTGCTTCGATGACCACGCCACGGGACTCACCCAGCCACCATGACGGAAGAACTTCGGACTGCTCCGGTGCGATGAGCCCGAGGTGCAAGATACCGGCGCGAATGTCGTCGCGTCGTTTTTCGCCCTTGCGTTCGCGTTCGACCCAGACCTCGGTCGACTGGTTGATTCGATCTATCTGGTCGACGATACCCGGGGCCTCGACACCCATCACCCAGGTCGTGGCCACCACATCCTCCTGCGCTGACGCCTCCGACAGAGCGCACTCACGAATTCCGGTGACCGCCATGCCGACGGGAAGAGTCGTGTCGAGACGCCGGGCGATCTCGTCGAGTTCGATGGATCCCACGTCTGAATCGTCCGCCAGCGTGATGTCCAGCAACTCCACCAGTGACTCGGCTCCGGTGGGTAGGCCGAGGCCGAAGGCCACCCTGAGTCGCGGTGTGAACCCGGTCGATACGGCGACCGGAATCGCCGCTTTGCGAAGGCTGCGTTCCCAGATGCGCGCCACGTCTCGATGACCCGTGAAACGGATCTTGCCCAACTTGGAGTAACTGAGGCGGACCTTCACGACGTCACCATCGGCTTCGATCCCAGACTGACGGGCACCGAGCCACCCCAGGCCAAATTCTGGCCCGTGCCCTGACTGCCACCTGCGGGGGCGACCGGCGAGGCGACGATGTGCTCCAGGCCGTCACCGGTGCACACGCCACAGTCGTAACACGGAGTCCATCGACAATCCTCGAGGCCGGCTTCGGCCAGCGCTGCGCGCCAGTCCTGCCAGAGGAAATCACGATGCAGACCGGCGGACAGATGATGCCACGGGAAAACCTCGTCCTCGTCACGATGCCGCGTGACGAACCAGTCGGGCGAGAGTCCTTCGGCGGCCATGGCGTCGAGCCAACGGTCGAGCACGAAGAACTCGGACCACTCCTGGAACACGCCACCCTCACGCCACACACGTTCGACGACCGCACCGACACGACGGTCGCCACGACTGGCGATGCCCTCGGCCAGTGTCGCTGCCGGGTCGTGCCATTTCACGTGGACACCGCGGGTCCGGCCGGCCGCCTCTCGCACCAGGCCGATCTTGCGTCGCAGTTCCGGGACCCCGTTCTGACCGAACCACTGGAACGGAGTGTGCGCCTTGGGCACGAAACCACCCACGCTCACCGTCACGCTGGCACGGCTCGTGTACTTCTTGCCGATCGACACGCAACCCGCGGCCAAATCGACGATGCCCGCGGTGTCGATGTCGGTCTCGGTGGGAAGCCCGGTGAGGAAGTACAACTTCATGCGCGACCAACCCGACGAGAACGCCGATTCGACCGCTCCGTAGAGATCCTCTTCGGTGATGAGCTTGTTGATCACCGTGCGCAGGCGCCACGTGCCAGCCTCGGGCGCGAAGGTCAGGCCACTGCGTCGTCCGCTGGCCACTTTGGCTGCCAAGCCGACCGTGAATGCGTCGACCCGCAACGACGGCAGACTCACCGTGGGAGAACCGCAGGCCGTCGGATCCGGCACGATCGAGGTGACCACCGACTCGATCCCACTGAAGTCGGCGGTGGACAACGATGTCAAACTCACCTCGTTGTAGCCGGTACGCCTCAGACCCTCGGAGATCATGGTGCGTACCTGTTCGGCCGGGCGCTCGCGAACGGGGCGGGTGATCATGCCGGCTTGGCAGAAACGACATCCGCGGGTGCACCCTCGGAACACCTCCACGGCGAGACGATCGTGAACCACCTCGGTGAGCGGCACCAACGGGCTCTTGGGATACTGCCACTGGCCAAGATCGTGGACGGTGCGCTTGGTCACCAACTCGGGCACGTCGACGAACATCGGGGTGATGCCGACCACCCGATCGCCCTCGTAGGCCACGTCGTACATCGAGGGCACGTACACGCCGCGAATCTTGGACAATTCGCGCAGCACGGCACGTCGCGAACCCTCGGTGCGCCCCGCCGCTTTCCACTCGCGCACGATTTCGGTGATCTCACCGACGACCTCTTCACCCTCTCCGAGAACGGCGCAGTCGATGAAGTCCGCCATGGGCTCGGGGTTGAACGCGGCGTGGCCGCCGATGATCACGAGCGGATCACTGGGGCGACGATCCGTGGTCCGCACCGGACTTCCGGCCAGATCGATCATGTTCAGCACGTTCGTGTACACGAGTTCGGCCGACAGATTGAACGCCAGTATGTCGAACTCGTCGGCGGAGCGATGCGTGTCGACCGAGAACAACGGAATGTCTCGCTCGCGCATCAGCGCCTCCAGGTCCACCCACGGCGCGTACGTGCGCTCGGCGACGGCGTCGGCGCGCTCGTTCAGGATCTCGTAGAGGATCTGCAGGCCCTGGTTGGGCAGACCGACCTCGTACACATCGGGGTAAGCGAGAAGCCAGGCCACCTTGCCGTGACCGTGCTGGGGCGACGCCGCCCCATCCTCGCAGCCGATGTAGCGGGCTGGTTTGCGCACCCTCGCGAGGAGCGGTTCGAGCCGCGACCAAAGCGATGACATGACCTTCGAAGTGTACCGGCGACAGTGGACGGCCGGACCTCTGACCTGTGGATAACCGGTTATCGAAGCCGCCGCATGTGCACGCTTTCGACCAGGCCGATCATGACGGCGAAGGCGATGAGGGAAGACCCCCCGTAACTGACGAAGGGCAAGGGCACCCCGGTCACCGGCATGATGCCCATCGTCATGCCGATGTTCTGAAAGACGTGCCAGAGGATGAGACCGAAGACCCCCGCGCAAAGGTACGAACCGAAGGTGTCCCGAGCCAGATTGGCGACGCGCCAGATTCGGAACAACATCAGTCCGAACAAGCCCAATACCAGTCCCCCGCCGAGCATCCCGAACTGCTCGGCCACGGCCGAGAAGATGAAGTCACTCTGCTGCACCGGAATGAACTTGCCGTTCGTCAACGGCCCTTGTAGGTAACCCTTCCCGAACCATCCTCCGGTGGCCACCGCTCGCTTGGCGTAGCGCACCTGGAACACGTATTGCTGCAGACTCTCCTCCGAGGAGTTCTGGTTGATGAAGGCCTCGATGCGGCGCAACTGGTAACGGTCGACGATGCCAGCGACGATCGCGGCCGCGATCGTCGCCAACGTGAGCATCGAAATCAGCGCCAGATACCGGAGTTTCGCTCCAGCCATGACCATGACACAGATGGCACTCACGATCATCACGAAGGCCGAACCCAGGTCGGGCTGCACGATGATGAGAGCCACAGGTACGCCGACCAACATCAGGCCTCTGATGAACTGCGAATAACCCATGACCGACTCTCTCGACTCGCTGTAAAAGGCGGCCAAGGCGACGAGCACCGCCGGTTTGGCGAATTCGGCGGGCTGGAACGAGACGGGTCCCAGATCGAACGACAGTCGTGCACCCCCACGCAAAGCACCGGCGGAAAGAACGAGAAGCAAGGCGATGATCGCGGTGCCGTACAAGAAATAGGCACGATCGTTCAACAGCGTGTAGTCGAAGGACATGACGACCACCAGCGCCACCGCGGACACGATGAGGAAGACGACCTGCCGCGTGGCGAACCAATAGGGGTCGTTGTCGATCTTCCAGAAGGTGGCGCTGTAGATCGAAAAGGCCCCCACGACGGCCAGAATCACCACGGTCGAGATCAACACCCAGTCGATGTTTCGTCGGGGGGAGCCCAAACTGGAACGGATGTTGCCCAACCCGCTGTTGGGTCGACGTCTCACGACCGGAAGCGCCATCAGTCGCGTCCGCCGTAGGCCGCGCCACCCAGGCAGCGGGTACTCGGTAGTCGGCGCTCGGGAGCAGCCACCAGAGATTCGGTATTCAGCGGGTTCGATGGAACAACCGGACCCATCGAAGCAGCCCCCGCGATGGCCATGAAGATGCACTTCACCACGGGAGCGGCAGCCTTGGCTCCGTAACCGGCCTTCTCCAGATACGCCGACACCACGATCGGGCGCGTCGGGTCGAGGCTGAAAGCGCCAAAGGCCGACGAGTCGTTCCACGGCAGACTGGCCGCACCTTGCGCCGTCCCGGTCTTGCCAGCGATCGGAAGATCCTCGTACGGATAACTTCTGAACAGTCTCTCACCGGTGGTGGCGTGGTACGTGCCATTGTCGGTTCCCGGACCGGTGATCACCCGCGTGAGGCCTCTCACGATCGGGTCGAGAACGTCGGGCGGAATGTTCAACGAGCGAATCGTGTTCTTCAATCCGAGGTTCAGCACCACCGTCGATTGTGATAGATCCGCAACGCCGACTTGTTGTGAGTTGGGCGTCCCGGGCGACAACAGTGCCAAGGCGATCAGTGGACGATTGACGTCACCACCGTTACCCAAGGCCCCGTATGCCTGCGCCACTTGCAGAGGTGATGCCGCGAGCAGACCCTGTCCCACCGACAACTGAACGTTGTCCCCGACGAGATAGTTCGGACTCTCCCCCTCCATCAACACGCCGTCCTCGACGAGTTGTCGCTTGCTCTCTCTGTCGGGAATCCGACCCGCCGATTCGTAGGGCAGGTCGATGCCGGTACGGGAGCCGAAACCGAAGTTGCGAACCTCCTCCTGCAGAATCGGCTGCCCACCGCGTTCGGAGAAGATTTCTTCGCCGATCTTGTAGAAAAACGTGTCGGTCGACACCGCGAGTGCATCCTCGACCGTGACCACGCCGTATCGACAGGCATAGTTTCCACCGCCACAGAGCGCGTTTCGATAGATGCACTTCACGATCTGACACGTTTCGCGGTCGATACTGACGAGGGTGTACGAGCCGCGGTCGACGTATCGGTAACTCGCCCCACCGGGTAGTTGGCCACTGGCCAACGCGGCGTAAGCCACGAAGGGCTTGAAACTGGATCCCAGGTTGTACTGGCCGGAGATGGCACGGTTCACGAGCAACGACTGGTCCGGATCCTTGGTGTTCGGAAAAATCTGAGCGAACTTGTCCCCGGAGATGCCCGAGTTGAACCACCGATTGTCGAAGGTGGGATAACTCGCCAGCGCCAGAACCTCTCCGTTGGAATAGTCCATCATGACCACCGAACCGGCCGGAGCCTTCAGGTTGGCGCATTCCGGGAACTGTGGTTTGATCAATTGCTTCTTGTCGTCCTTGGCCTGACAGGCGACGATGAATCGATTCAGCCGAAGTTGGGTTTCGAGGGCCTGCTCGGCGAATTGTTGATAATCGAGGTCGATGGCGAGTTGCAGGTCGTTTCCCGAGACGGGCTCGACGCGCTCGACAACGCGCAGAATCGCTCCCCGCGAATCGACCTCGTAGCGAACGAAACCCGGTGTCCCTCTCAGATACGGCTCGAAGATCTTCTCCACCCCGAATTGACCGACTCGTTCGTTCAGGTCGTAACCGAGGTCCTTGTACTGGGCCGCGTCACCCTTGGTGATGGCACCGAGGTAACCGACGACGTGCGCGGCCAACGGGGCGTAGGGATACTCGCGTTTCCATTGGATCGTGACGTCCACGCCGGGGAAGTCCTCGGATCGCTCGAGCAAATAGGCGACGGTCTGCTCGCTGACGCCCTCGGAAATCGGCATCGGCAACAACGGACTGTACCGGGATCCGGTCCGCTCACCCGTGACACCCACCGGCCCGGCATAGCGAGTCTCCATGTCCTCGACGTCCATGTCGAGGACGGGAGCCAAACGCGAGAAAAGTTCCGAACGATCATCGTCCTTGCGCATCGACTCCCACGCCACGGTCACCGTGACGATACGTTCATTGTCGGCCATGATCCGACCTTCGCGATCGAAGATACGACCACGCTCGGGCAGCAACTTCACCGTTCGCGTCTTGTTCGACCGAACCTTCAATTCGAGAGCCGAGGAGTCGACGACCTGCAAGAACCACATGCGCATGACGAGGGCCGAAAAAATGACCGTCGCAACCACCCCCAACGCCACCAAGCGCGATGACCGTCGATCAGTTGCCACGACCACAGCCTGCCATCGTCTTCACCGGCGTGGCGTTCACCCGACGCCCAATCACAGGAACACCTCTGATGGTGGGGCCAGTCGTTGCAGTCGTCGCACAGCGAGACACCAGCGCATCGTCGGCACCACCACGTAACTCGCGATCCCGTTGAAGATCGCGACCACGATCATCACCTTCACGAGACGGGCCGAAATCCAGCCCTCCACCCCGATCCAGTTCGCCGCCACCGGTTGAACGAACATGGCCGTCGCGCTCAGACCGGCGCAGGTGACCGCATTCAGCCACCGGGGGTTGGCCAAGGAAGTGGAGAAAGCGAATCCACCGGCGAAGCCGCACAGTCCGTACACCAGTGCCGACAAGCCCAACGGTGACGTGAGAACGAAGTCGAACATCAATCCGAGAACGAAGCCCGCTAGCGCGCCGCCTTCGGGTCCGGCGGCGACCCCGGCACCGATCGACATGCACAACATCATCTGAATGACGATTCCGAAAGGAGTGAGTTCCGACAGCAGGGTGGTCTGCAGTGCCAAGGCGGGTAGGCCCACCATCAGCAGCCGGACCAAGGGTCGATTGACGAGATCGATCATCGGCCCGACACCACCGGCTGGTAGAGCAGCACGCGCACGAAATTCAACGTGCTGAGACGAGCGGTGAGACGGACCTCGAGAACGGCTCCCGAGGTGCCGGTCCGCTCCACGATCTTGATCACCCGACCGACGACGATTCCGCGGGGCGCCAAGCTGCTCGATCCCCCCGAGGTGACGACCAGAGCGCCCACGCGCACCTCGCCAAAGCGCGCGTTCTGATCGATGAACTCCACCACTGGCGCCTTGTCGGGTCCGCGACCACGGAAGATGCCGGTCTCCACCGAGGGAAGGTTGTTGATGTCGATCGTGGTGGTGGGGGCCTCGGCGGACGTTGCCGGCGCGATGGTCGACACCGCCACCGAGGTCGGTGTGGGTGGGCCGACCTCGAGTCCGCCCTGGTCGACGCCCGGGGTGGTGGTGCTGGGCGACCCCGGCGCCGACTCCGCAGGTGCCGACGCGTTCGTGGTCGGCGACAGCGTCGTCGACGTGGTGGTGGTCGTGCTCGTGGTCGTCGTTTCGGGATTCTCGATCTGATTCACGATCTGCACCGGGATGGCATATTGAACGTCGCTCGTGAGCATCACTACCGAGCGGTTCGCGAACACCTGGGTTACCTTGCCGACCAATCCGGCTGCATTGACCACGGCCATGCCCACCCGCAGTCCCCGATCCGATCCTTGGTTGATTTCCACCGTCTGCGAGAAGTTGGACGGCGACGCGCCGATGACCTGCGCGGTCACCGACGAGACATCGGCGAGGTTGTCGATTCCGTTGAGAGCCAGCAATTCCTGCGCATCGCGCACGATTGCCAAGGCCGCAATGAACGCTCCCTCTTGTTGATCGAGTCGGTCCCGGAGACGTTCGTTCTCGGATTCCAGTTCACCGTAGTTGGTGACACCGCGCCACGCGTTCTGGATCGGACGGGTGACGACCCGCGTGGCCTCCTCCACCGGGTGGAAGACGAAGCCGAAGCCGTCGCGCGCTCTCCCGACGAGTCCGTTTCCCTGTTGATCGAGCGTGATCAAGAGAATCGACGTCAAAGCGAGCAGGGATACGGCTCGGCGACGACTGACCGAGTAGATCGGCATCGGTTCGTTTTCTCCTAGTCGCCGCTCTGGGAGAGGAATCCACCCATCATCTCGATGTTCTCGAGCGCACGTCCCGATCCGATGACCACCGAATACAGGGGATCGGGCGCAACGTTGATGGGCATGCCCGTCTCGTGGGCCAACCGCCGATCGATGCCGGCCAGCAAGGCGCCACCACCGGTGATCGTGATTCCCTGGTGCATGATGTCGGCGGCCAATTCGGGCGGTGTCTTGTCGAGCGTCGCGCGTACCGCGTCGACGATGGCGGCCACCGGCTCGGCGATCGCCTCGCGAACCTGATCCGTGGACAGAGTGATGGTTCGGGGCAAACCGCTGATCAGATCGCGTCCGCGGATGTCGGCCTTCATCTCTTCGGCGAAAGGCCAGGCCGACCCCATCTGGATCTTGATGTCCTCGGCGGTACGTTCTCCGACGGCCAACGAGAACTCCTTTTTCAAGAAGGCCACCACCGCCTCGTCGAGTTCGTCGCCGGCCACTCGCAACGACTGCGCGGTGACGATTCCCCCGAGGGAGATGACCGCCACTTCCGTGGTACCTCCCCCGATGTCGACGATCATGTTGCCGCTGGGTTCGTGCACCGGCAGATCCGCGCCGATGGCGGCCGCCATGGGCTCTTCGATGATGTGAACCGGCTTGCGGGCACCGGCGTACTCGGCCGCATCCTGCACCGCGCGCTGCTCGACGCCGGTGATTCCCGACGGCACGCAGATCACCATGCGCGGCTTACTCCACCGACTGCTGTGCACGCGCTGAATGAAGTACCGCAGCATCTTCTCGCACACCTCGAAGTCGGCGATGACACCGTCTTTCAGAGGACGCACCGCGCGAATGTGCCCCGGAGTGCGGCCCATCATGCGCTTGGCTTCCTCACCCACCGCGACCGGGCGACCGTCGGCCACGTCGAGGGCCACCACGGAGGGTTCGTTCAGCACCACGCCCTGTCCTCGCACGTAAATCAGGGTGTTGGCCGTCCCGAGGTCGATCGCAATGTCGCGCCCGAGGGCCAGCGGGTTACTGCGGGCCATGGCCAGAGCCTCCTACGAAGTCGAGACCGGCTCGGTAGTCGGCGCCGGACCGGCACCGGCGAGCCGGCTGTTCCGAAATGTTACAGATTGGGGAAGAAAATGCCGATCTCCCGGGCCGCTGACTCCGACGAATCGCTACCGTGCACCAGGTTTTCGGTGAAAAGAATGCCCAAATCGCCCCGAATGGTGCCGGGGGCGGCCGAACGAGGGTTCGTGGCACCCATCATCGTGCGCACGACCTCCCAGGTGTTTTCCGGTCCCTCGAGCACGAGAGCCACCACCGGGCCGCGCGACATGAAGGCCACCAAATCGGCGTAGAAGCCCTTGCCCACGTGCTCTTCGTAGTGACGGGCCAGTGTGTCGGCGTCGAGGTGGCGCAATTCCAGGGCCACGATCGTGAGTCCCTTGGACTCGAAACGGGACAGAACCGAACCAATGAGGCCTCGCTCGACGGTGTCGGGTTTGAGAAGGACGAGGGTGCGGTCAGCCATGACTGCAGGTTACCGGCGGGTGTCGACGCGTCCTCACGGCAAACGGCGGGCCGCGTGGGCACGAGCGGCACCCACCACGTACAGCGATCCGGTCACCAGGATCGCGTCATCGGGTCCGGCATCGCTCAATGCTCGATCGATGGCTCGCTCGACCGATGTCGCCGACTCGACGTTGTCGCAACCCAGACGTCGGGCGGCCTCCACCAGATCTCTGGCCGGCATCCCTCGCGGTGAGGGCGCCGGACAACAGATCACCAGATCGAACTCGTCGGCCCGCAACGCCGACAACATGTCGTCCGGGTCGCGCCCTTTCAGGCAGCCGACCAACAGCACGCGTCGACCGGCCGGATCGAAGTCCTCGAAGAAGACCGAAGCACAGACGTCGGCACCGGCCGGGTTGTGCGCGCCGTCGATGATCACCAGCGGTTGATACCCCATCACTTCGAAGCGTCCGGGCATGGTGACTGCCATCATTCCCTCGTCGATCACGTCCTGAGAGAGCGGCCGAGCAAAGAAGGTCTCCACCACGGTGATGGCCACCACGGCGTTGTCGGCTTGGTGATGACCGTGGAGGGGAACGACGACGTCGGAGTAAACGGTCGTCGGGGTGCGCACCGAGACCAGTCGCCCACCGAGGGCCAACTGGTTCGTATCCACGTCGAAGTCGGTCCCTCGCACCAGTAACGAGGCCCCCCCAGCGCGGGCGAAGATCGACACCAGCTCGGGGTCGGTCTCCCCACAGACCACCGCACTCTGAGGCTTGATGATGCCGGCCTTCTCGCGAGCGATGTCGGCCTTGGTCGGCCCGGCGAACTCGGTGTGATCGAGTCCGATGTTGGTGATCACCGCGACCTGCGCATTCACCACGTTCGTCGCGTCCCATCGACCCAGTAGCCCAACCTCGATCACCATGACATCCACCGCCTCGTCGGCGAACCAACGAAAGGCCGCGGCGGTGCAGATGTCGAAGTAGCCCGGTCGTATGCCCGCCAGCATCTCGAGATCCGAAACTGCAGCGATCTGCTCGGCGAACGTGTCGTCGGAGATCGGCGAACAATCGATGGTGAAGCGCTCATTCACTCGCTCGAGATGCGGGCTGGTGTACGTGCCCACGCGCAGGCCACTAGCCATGAGCAAACGGGTGATCATCTGGGCCGTCGAACCCTTGCCGTTGGTGCCGGTGATGTGCACGACGGGAGCACAGTGCTGCGGGTCGCCCATCAACTCGCACAAACGAGTGATCACGTCGAGTGACGGAGACTCGATACGACCAGTCTTCTGATACGACGCCCGATCGTCGAGATAGCTCAGCGCCTGCTCGTACGACATCGAGGCGAACTCGGGGGGTCAGCTGGCCGCACGGCGCGGTCGCGACGCACGAGTCGCCGAACGCAACACTGCTTCAGGCGCCGATTTGTGGCGAACCGTGCCCTCGTCGATGACGATCTTGGCGACGTCGGAGCGACCGGGAAGATCGAACATGACGTTGAGAAGAGTCTCCTCGAGGATGGCACGAAGACCGCGAGCGCCTGTTCCGCGATCGAGAGCTTGCTCCGCAATGACATCGAGAGCGGCGGGCAGGAGCTCCAATTCGACGTTCTCGAACTCGAAGAACTTCTGGTACTGCTTCACCAAGGCGTTCTTCGGCTCGACGAGGATTTGCACGAGAGCCTCCTTGTCGAGGCTGTGCACCGCACCGACCATGGGCAGTCGACCCACGAACTCGGGAATGAGACCAAAGGCCAACAAGTCCTCGGGGAGGACCTGCGCGAAGAGATCCCCGGGGTTCTTCTCGGCCTTGCTCCGAACATTGGCGTGGAAACCCACCCCCTTGTGGCCAATGCGCTGTTCGATGATCTTGTCGAGACCGGCGAAGGCGCCACCACAGATGAACAACACATTGGTGGTGTCGATCTGGATGAACTCTTGGTGCGGGTGCTTTCGACCGCCTTGAGGGGGAACCGAGGCCACGGTGCCCTCGAGAATCTTGAGCAGTGCCTGCTGCACCCCCTCTCCGGAGACGTCACGAGTGATGGACGGGTTCTCGCTCTTGCGGGCGATCTTGTCGATCTCGTCGATGTAGATGATGCCGGTCTCGGCCTTCTTCACGTCGAAATCAGCGGCCTGTATCAACTTGAGGAGGATGTTTTCCACGTCCTCGCCCACGTAGCCGGCCTCGGTGAGGGCGGTGGCGTCGGCGATGGCGAAGGGCACGTTCAGCATTCGCGCCAACGTCTGGGCAAGGTGCGTCTTGCCACAACCGGTCGGACCGAGCAGAAGGATGTTGCTCTTGGTCAACTCCACTTCATCTCGACGGGAGGCTCCGCTTTCCTTTTGGTACTGGAGACGGCGATAGTGGTTGTAGACCGCGACAGCCAGAACCTTCTTGGCTTGTCCCTGTCCGACCACGTACTCGTCGAGGAACGAGCAAATCTCGCGTGGCTTGGGCAACTCCTCGAGCCGAAGATCGGCGGCCTCGCCGACCTCTTCCTCGATGATCTCATTGCAGAGGTCGATGCATTCGTCGCAGATGTAGACACCTGGACCGGCGATCAGTTTCTTGACCTGTTTTTGCGACTTTCCGCAGAACGAACATTTCAGGATTTCCCCCGAGTCGCCGAACTTCGCCATGATCGCCCTCCCTTCAGGTCGTAAGCCTTACACATCATGACCGATCTTCGGTTGGATACCGACGTGACTTGAGAAATCCCGGACAGTCGAGAAACCGCTGGTCAGCGGATGGGACCGGTTCGGTCCACGACCGTTCGCGACGAGATGACGTCATCGATGATTCCGTAGGCCAACGCCTCACTGGCCTCCATCACGAAATCACGATCGGTATCGGCATGGATTCGCTCGATGGGCTGGCCGGTGTGATGCGCGAGGATCTCCTCGAGGATGTCCCGCATGCGGAATATCTCCTTGGCGGCGATCTCGAGGTCGGTCACCTGTCCGTAACCGACCTGACCGTAGGGCTGGTGCAACAACACGCGACTGTGGGGCAACGCCAAACGTTTGCCCTTGGTGCCAGCGGCCAACAGCACCGCTGCGGCAGAAGCCGCCTGACCGAGACAAATCGTGGCGATGTCGTTCTTGATGAACTGCATCGTGTCGTAGATCGCGAACAATGCAGTGATGTCACCACCCGGGCTGTTGATGTAGACGTTGATGTCCTTGTCGGGATTCTCGCTCTCGAGATGGATCAACTGTGCGCACACCAGGTTCGCGATGGTGTCGTCGATGGGCGTCCCGAGGAAGAGGATGTTCTCCTTGAGCAGACGGCTGTACAGGTCGTAGGCACGTTCGCCTCGATTGGTTTGCTCGACCACCGTGGGCACGTAGTAGTTGGAGGCGTTGAGTTTCATGTCATTCCTATCAGTCGCGTGCGTCAAGATCAGACGACTCTCGATCATGCCCGACCTGGTCGTCAGAGTCGTCATCGTGGGCCGCCTCATCGGCCTCGGTGAGACCGAGCACGATACCTCGATCGAGCACGGTACCTGCGGGGTCGACGTACTCGACATGGTGGATCAACCAATCGAGAGCCTTCGACTTGGCGATCTCGGCGGCCAGGTCGACGATGGCATCGTTGGCTTGGTAGGCGGCCCGCACTTGCTCGACCGAATAGAGGCGAGGCCTCTTCTTCTTTCCGCCTCCTTGCTGATCGGCTCGACGAATGGCGGCCTCGTTACTGCGATCGGCCATGCTCTCGAACTCGCGTTCGATGTCGTCCTCGGTGGCCCCGAGTCCCTCGGCCAACACCACTGCGCGTAGCGCCAAATCGACCTTGCAGGCCTTGATGCTCTGAGGGCGGATGCCCTCGACGAACGAGGCGGAGTCCTGGCCGGTGGCCTGCAACCATTGTTCGATGTCGATGCCCTGCATCTGGAACTGTCGGACGGTGTTCTCGACGCGGCGTTGCAGATCGGCCGCCACCATCGACTCTGGTGCGTCGATCTCGACCAAGGCCACCAGGGCATCGGTCACCCGTTCCACGACACTGTTGCGAACCTGGTTCACACGGTTGTTCGAAAGACGGGTGCGCACCGAGTCGCGCCAGGACTCCACCGTGTCGTGTCCGTCGACGTTCTCCGCGACCCAAGTATCGGTGGCCTCGGCGATCACCAGCTCCTGCACCGCGGTGACCTTCACTTCGAAGTCGGCCGGGATGTCGGTTCCCGAGGGGACGTCGGTGAAGGTGAGTTCGACGCCCGCGGAGGATCCGACGAGTTGATCGTCGAACGACGGGGCCACCCATTTCTTGCCGATCTCGTAGGACCACTCGTCGACGGCCAAACCGGCGACCGGCTCGCCATCGCGACGACCGATGAGGTCCACCACCACGAAGTCACCCTCGACGGCCGCGCGGTCGACGGTGGTGAGCTTGCCGAGACGTCGGCGTTCGACGTCGACCACGTCGTCGACCTCGGCCTCGGTCACTTCGATGGACTGCACCTCGACGCGCAGTCCGCCATAGCCAGGAACGGTGATCACGGGGCGCACTTCGCAAGTCGCGTCGAAGCACACCGGACCGGCCTCCTGACCGCCGGTGATCTCGATTTCCGGAGTGGCGATGATGTCCACGTTCAGCTCGCGTACGGCCGAAGCCAGGTGACGCGGAACCCCGTCCCGCAAGGCCTGCTCGCGGGCCGCGGCGAGTCCGATACGAGCCTCCAGCACTTTGCGAGGGGCCTTGCCGGCGCGGAAGCCGGGTAGGCGCACTTCTCGCGCGATTTTGGAGAAAGCGGCGTCGATGTCACGGGCAAAGTCGGCCTCGTCCACTTCGACGGAGAGCTTGACGCGATTGCCCTCGAGGATTTCAGATGTCGTCTTCACAGCCGCCGAAGTGTACCGGCGGTGTCGCGTGGTGGCCCCACGGTGAGGCATGATTGATGGATGGTCACGTGGAAACCGCACGCCCTCGCTAAACCGCATCCCGAACAACTCGACCTCCGTCTCGGCGACAAGGTGGTTTCCACGGTCGAACTGGCCGATGTGGCCGCCGGCACCGAGGGCAAGGTCATCCTCGCCAACGGTTTCAACTGGCAGCGATACCGCGTCCTGTTCACGAACGGAGTCGAGTTGGGCGACCTCGATCACCGCCACCTGTCCCCGATCGGTCGCACGGCCAAGCGCTTGGCCAAGAGGGCGAAAAGGACCTGACGTTCGAACCGGTCGTTGTCGCGCGACCCTGCGATCTGAACGCACAGGGCAAGCCGTACAATCGCCGAGGTGTCCCCCAGCGCAAAGTCCCTTCACGTCACCGCCTCCCCTGACGGACGCCGAGAGCGTGGGGCGCGCAACAAAGCCGCGGTCATCGAGGCACTCCTCCAGCTTTACGAAGCGGGCGAGATTCAACCGTCGGCCGCGCGCGTCGCCGAGGTCGCCGGCGTCTCGGAGCGCTCGGTGTTCCGCTATTTCGACGACATGGAGGATTTGGCCGCCCATGCCATCGTCATCCAATGGGAGCGAGTCCGACAGTTTTACGAAGGCCTCGATGGCTCCGGCAATTTCGATGAACGTCTCGAGAAGATGATCGATCACCGGCTGCGACTTTTCGACCGGGTCAGCGGCGTCGGCCGAGCCTGCGTGGTCATGTCGGTGCGGTCAGCCACGGTGGCCACCGCCATGAACCAGCGCCGATCGATCCTGCGTGCTCAGTCCGTCGGACAGTTCGCTCCCGAGATCGCGGCCCACTCTCGTTCCGATGCCGTGGCACACATCGTCGACTACACCTTGAGTATCGAGAACATCGACTACCTACGCTCGTGCGTGGGCCTGTCGCGCAGCCGTACTCGCCACACTCTGTCGACGGCCCTACGTCTCGCACTGACCTGACGAGACTCCTTTTGCCGACCGGGTTCGACGACCGGGTTCGACAACCCGGTTCAACCTCACCCGAGAAATTCGAATCGGCGACGCCACTCGTCGAGGGCCGTGTCGATCTGCGTGGGTGCCACGGGCGCCGAGATCAGGTAACCCTGCGCCGCGTCGCAACCGATCTCCCGAACCATACGAAACTGGTCGGGGGTCTCCACTCCCTCGGCCACCACGTGGAGGCCGAGCGAGTGTCCCACTTCGACTCCGGACTTCACGATCGGATCGGGCTCGGACGCCTCGATGTCGAGACGGCTCACCATGGCTCGATCGATCTTCAACTCGGTGAAGGGAGCCGCAAGTACCCGTTCATAGTTGCTGGTGCCGGTCCCGAAGTCGTCCACAGCCAAACGGAAGCCGACGAGGCGCAGTCGCGTCAGAATCGACAACGCCGGAGCGGCATCGGTGATAGGAGCGGTCTCGGTCACCTCGAAGGTCCACTGCTCGGCCGGGGCGGCTTCGGTGAGCGTACGCTGCGCGCGTCGCGGCAACTCCTCGTCGATCAGATCCAGCACGGAGATGTTGACACTCACGTCAGGCATGGACTTCAACGCTCGGTGGCGTGTTCGATCACGGGCCGCCATGTTCATCACCGCGTCGAGCAACTCCGACGTCCGCCCGGCCCCCTCGATGAGGGCGACGAACACCGAGGGCGACACGTCGCCGTGGGAGGGGTGTCGCCAACGCACGAGAGCCTCGACGCCGGTGACCTCGCCCGAGGTGGTGGACACCTTTGGTTGGTAGACGAGGTGGAGGCACTCGGGGTCGAGCAACTGGTCGGGTCCGACCAGGATCTTGGGACCGGTGGGGTCGTGGGCCTGATCCGACACTTGCGCCCACGCCAGCATCGCCGAGCGCAGAACATCCAAGGAAAATGGTTTGGCGAACGTGCCGATGACCCGCAACTTGTGCATCGCGGCGATGCGTCCAGCGGTGTCGAGCAATGATCGATCGGCCCCGCTCACGAGAATGATCGGCATCCCTCGATGCAGTGATCCCAATCGACCCATCACCTCGATGCCGTCGAGATCTCCGAGGGAGAGATCCAGTACCACCAAGTCGAAGCGACCCTCGATGGCACGCTCGATGTCGGTGGGTGTGCTGGCCGAGTGCGCGCTGAAACCCGCGGACTCCGCGACCGCCTCGATGAGTTCACAGATGGCTTCCTCGTCGTCGATCACCAAAACACGCGCGGCGTCAGCCATGTCCCTCACCTCGTTCGGAACGATCGAGCGCGTGATTCGCCGCGGCCCCGTCGTTGGCCACCAGTGGAAGCACCGCGACGTACAGGTCCTCCCGGGAGAAGGGTTTGGCGAGCGTTCGCTCCCCCAACTCCTGCAGTTGCCTCATACTCGACGAGTAACCCGTCATGAAGATCACGGCAAGATCGGGTTGGTCGGCCGTCGCCAGTCGCGCCAGATCGAGTCCGTCCTGCTCCAATCCGAAGTTGGCGTCCGACACCAACACGTCGGGACGGAACTCCGAGATCAATTCCAGGGCCTCGCGCGGGGACAGAGCGAAGCGAGCATCGATGCCGACGTCGATCAACCAGGCCGCGACCATCTCCGCCAAAGCCTGCTCGTCGTCGGCCACCACCACGCGTCGACCTGCGCGGCGAGTGGAAACGACTCGCTCAGACTTGACACCGGGAACATGGAGTGGCAACACGAGCGTGACCGTGGTGCCGACCCCGGGACGGCTTTCGAGCGTCGCCGTGCCACCGCTCTGTTGGGCGAAGGCGTACACCGTCGCCAAACCGAGGCCGGTCCCAGAACCGGCCTTTTTCGTCGTGAAAAAGGGCTCGAAGGCCCGGGACACCACCTCGGCGGGCATACCCGCGCCATCGTCGGCCACCGACAACTCGATCATGTCCTCGCGACGACGCGCCGAAATACGCACCCGACCGTTGGGCCCCATCGCGTCGCGGGAGTTGAACGCCAGGTTCAGGATGCAACTCTGCAGACGCCCGGCGTCGACCATGAGGTGCAGATTCGGATCGGGGATGTCCACTTCCACGGTCCGACCGGCCCCGACCGCTTGCTTCACCAAGGGCAGCAGACCTTTGATGAGATCGGCCAGCGACACCGCGGTTTCCTCCAGCGGTTGACTGCGTGCCACTGCCAGCAACGATTTGGTGATCTCCGCACCACGCTCGACGGCGGCCATCGATCGTGACAGGAACTTGGCCAACTTTTCGTCTTTGGTGATGGTCTCGTTCATCGCCATCAACTGCAAATTGCCCAAGGTGACGAAAAGCAGGTTGTTGAAGTCGTGCGCCAGTCCTCCCGCCAAGGCGCCCAGGGATTCCATCCGCTCCGACTGGGCGGTGCGCATGGCCACGCTGCGACGTTCGGTGGTATCTGAGACGTGCAGGAAACCGATGCGCTCGTCGCCGGGCACCGACACCGGATACGCCTCGAGCTCGGAGATGCGCATTTCCTCACCTTGGCCCCCGGAAACCTCGGCGTGACCGCCCTCACCACCGAGAACCTTGGCGAGCAGTTCAGCGACGATCCGGGCCCGCACGGTTTCGGGACCGAAGCCGAGAACCTCGATGACCGGGATGCCCGGAATCCGATCTGCATGAGCGTCGCGAACGACTCGGTTGCCCGCCAACACCCTCATGTTCTGATCGAACACCACCGACAAACCGGGTGTCGCGTCGAGGGCCGCCTCGAGCAAGGACTCGCGACGGCGACGTTCGAGTTCCACCCGCACCTGCGCCGATGCTCCCAGCAACAAGACCGCGATGACGGCCGCGCCGAGCAGAACCTCGAACGTCAGGACGAGTGCGGTCCGTCGCCCGTTCATGCCGAAGCCAACTTCCGGTTCTTCGTTCGTCTCCTCGACCGTGCCATCGATGGCGGTCGTCACCCGGACCTCCTTCACCGGGGAGCGCCAATTCTCGCCGGTGACTTGCAGGGCCAACACCATGATCGCGAGTGCCATCAGGGGGGCGAACAACTCGTCGACTTGAGCGAACAGTCCTTGGTAGCGCCACCAGCGGCCGCGAACGAGAATCACCGCACACAAACCGAGCAACGAACCAACCGTCACGGCCGCTCCGCGCTCCCCGAACGATGTCACCGATTCGTCGATGGCCACACCCACCAACACCGATTCGATCGCCGCCAGAACGAGTGATACCACGACCACCACGACCGAGAAAACGGCGAATCGACGTAACGGATTCTCCCTCCGGTCGAGTCGATTCATGAGCACCAGCACGAGATGCGACAGAGCGACCGCCTCGATCATGAACACGAGCGTGACCACGACCGCCGTCGGCACGTCCGGCTCGGAAGAACCCACGTGGCCACTCACGACGAAGGTGACGACACCCGCCGACACCAGGCAGGCGGCTCCGACAGGAACCCCGCGTAACACCCGGGCCGCGACGACCACCGCCAACGCCGGGCGGGCGTCGAATTCCAGCGCGGCGGTGAGACCCGCGCCGGCTGCGACCACGAACCAAGCGACCAAGGCGGGGAGTCGCGACCGAAACTCGGGGCGAGAGGCGTCGGTCGTCCCCGTTTCGACGACCAGTTCGGAGTCCGAGGATGTGGCGATGCCAAATCGTACGCCCGCGAAACTCGCCCATGCCGGATGTCGCGAGGGACTCGCGGGTCGGTCTCGGTAGACTGCTTCCAAAACCGGGGAGTGGCGCAGCGGTAGCGTTCCTGCTTTGGGTGCAGGAGGTCGGGAGTTCAAATCTCCCCTCCCCGACCAAGTCGTCGGTGGGCATCTCGGACTCATCGCTTTCCTGCGGGGCCTGCGAATGTGACAGGCTGGAGCATGAGCATTTTCCAGTTGTCCATCAACACGTTGTCCGGCCAGCCGACCACCTTGGCCGACATTTCGGCCAAGGTCATCTTGGTCGTGAACGTCGCCAGCAAGTGCGGTCTGACCCCGCAGTACACCGGGCTCGAGCAACTGCACGAGAAGTACGCCCCACGTGGCCTCTCGGTGGTGGGTTTCCCGTGCAATCAATTCGGCGCACAAGAGCCGGGCTCCCCGGAGGAGATCGCCCATTTCTGTTCCACCAAGTACGGAGTCACCTTCCCCTTGATGGAGAAGATCGACGTGAACGGCGCGGGTCGACATGCGATCTACGACGAATTGACCGCGGTGGCCGACGCCGACGGCACCAGTGGCGACATTCGTTGGAACTTCGAGAAGTTCGTGGTGGCCGACGGTGGAGGGACCATCGTGCGCTTCAGTCCCATGGTTGCCCCTGATGACGCCAAACTGGTGGCCACCATCGAGAAGTTCCTCGACGCTTGAAGATAAGAGCCGTGGGAGAATCACGGATCGCCCTCGTCACTGGCGCCGCCGACGGAATCGGGGCCGGCATCGTACGACGTTTGATCGAAGACGGATTACGCGTGGTGGCGACCGACATCGACGAGGAGCGCGGTCCACGGTCGATCATCGAGTACGGAAATCGCGCGACGTTCGTGCGCGCCGACGTCTCCCGCGAGGCCGACGTGATGGACATGATCGCTCGGGCTCGGGCGACCTTCGGCCCGGTCGACGTTCTCGTGAACAACGCGTGGGGTGGCGGCGGCATGGGACGCGTCGAGCGCAAGACCAACGACCTTCTGCAGCACGGACTCGACGTCGCCTTCTACGGAGCTTTTTGGGCCATGCGCGAGGTCTTCCCCGACATGAAGTCCCGTGGTTGGGGGCGGGTGATCAACATGTGTTCGCTCAATGGAGTGAACGCCCACATGGGCACGCTGGAGTACAACGTGGCCAAGGAGTCGTTGCGTGCCCTCACCCGCACTGCGGCTCGGGAGTGGGCTCCCACTGGGGTGGTGGTGAACGCGGTGTGTCCGGCGGCCAAGAGTGCGGCCTTCCACAAAGTCATGGGCGCCCATCCCGAGTTGGTTGCCGCCGCCGACGCCAGCAACCCGATGGGTCGTATCGGTGATCCGTACACCGACATTGCGCCGGTGGTTTCGTTCTTGGCCGGTGACGACTGTCGGTACATGACCGGCAACACCTTGTTCGTCGATGGTGGAAGCCATATCAACGGCTCCGCATGGGCTCCCGATCTCGGGGACTGAACGTCACAACTCCGAGACACCGGCGTCTTTGACCCATTTCCAATGCATGCGACCGTGGTCGGCGTTGGCCGCCAGCACTCCCCCGATGGTGCCATCGGCCCAGGGCGCACCGGGAAGGGTTTCGTTCAACTGTTCGTCGGTCAACTCCGCCAGCAACTGCAGTGTCTCGGCGCGGGCGGCGGCCCCCAAGGCCACGACTTCGTCGAACGACTTGCCGTGATGTGCTCGTTGCCATTCCTCGGTCATGGTGTGCACCGAGGCCATGATCTGCTCCACGGTGCGTGACCGACCCTCATCGTCCCGGCGCAGACCCACCGGATTCGGATGACCCGCGAGGTGACGACGGATCATGGCCGCGAAGTTGTGCTCGATCAAGGCTAAATGCGCCAGATGGTCCAAGGCCGACCAGTAGTTGGCGGGATCGTGCTCACTGGGTGTCAGGTCATCGAACAGTTGCGCCTGCGACAGTCCCGAATAGGTTTCGAGCAACCAAGCCCGGTCGACGTTCAGTTTCTTCTCGATCACCCATCGTTCCACGCCTATCCGTCTACCATGCCGTGGCCCCTCAGCCCTCCTCGACGAAGAAATGTGCTCTCGGTGAAACGACTCCACGGACGCATCGAATACAAGTGGTTGGTGGCGATCTGCTTCGTCACCGGCCTGTTCATGGAGATCCTCGACACCACGATCATCAACACCGCCATCCCCTCGCTCACCGAAGAGTTCGACGCCTCCCCGGCCGGAATCGAGTGGGTCATTCTGGGGTACCTATTGGCTTTGGCGGTCTTCATCCCCGCGTCGGGATGGATTGGTGACCGCTTCGGGACCAAGAAGACGTTCTTGTTCGCCCTCACGATGTTCACCGGCGCCTCGGTGCTGTGCGGTTTCGCTCAGTCGCTGGAACAGTTGATCGGATTCCGTCTGCTGCAGGGCGTCGGCGGCGGAATGCTGACCCCGATCGGTACCGCCATGCTCTACCGCGCCTTTCCTCCGGAGGAGCGTGCTCGCGCGTCGGCCGTGCTCATCGTCCCCACGGTGATCGCCCCCGCCCTTGGACCTCTGGTGGGTGGATTCATCGTCACCCACTTCTCGTGGCGCTGGATCTTCTACGTGAACATCCCCGTAGGTATCTTCGGCATCCTGTTCGCCGCGACGTTCCTGAAAGAGCATTGCGAAATGCGATCGGCGCGCTTCGACGGAACCGGGTTCGTTCTGTCGGGCGCCGGACTGGCCGGACTTCTGTATGCACTGTCGTACGCGCCCACTCACGGCTGGCTTTCGGGCACCGTGCTGGTGACCGGACTCGGGGGACTCGTCCTGTTGGCCCTCATGGTGAAGGTCGAGACCACCGTCGCCGAGCCGATGCTGGCGTTGCGTCTGTACCGAGACCGGATATTCCGCAACGGCAACATCGCCGGGACCCTTTCCTACGGGAGTTTCATCGGATTCATCTTCTTGCTGCCCCAGTTCATCCAAGGACCACTCGATGCTTCGGCTTTCGAGTCGGGACTCGCGACCTTTCCCCAGGCAATCGGGGTCATCGCGATGAGCCAGTTCGTCGGTCGCTGGTACCACACCGTCGGGCCCCGACGATTGGTCACGTTCGGGATGCTCATGGCGGCCCTGGCCACCTTGCCCTTCGCCCTCCTCGACCAGAACACGTCGCTGGGAATCGTCGCATTGCTGATGTTCCTACGCGGCTGTTTCATGGCCTTCTGCTTCATGCCGATTCAAACCGCCACTTACGCCAACATCGACGCCCCGGACACCGGGCGCGCCGCGGCGATCTTCTCCACCCAACGCCAGACGTCGGCCGCTCTCGGCGTGGCCGTTCTGGCCACGGTGTTCGTCAGTCGAACCAATCATGGTCTTCGAGCCGGGCGCGAACCCGCTGAGGCGCTGTCCAGTGGCTATCACTGGGGCTTCGTCGCCGCGTCGATCATCTACGTGCTCGGAGCCCTGTGGAGTTGGACCAGGATCAAGAATTCCGACGCGGTGCGCACCATGCAACCAAGACCGAAGGAGCAGAGGGCGTGATCAACCCAACACGTCGAGCGGAATATCGCAGTCGGTGAACAGCCGGAGAATCTCGGACTCGACAGCATTATCCAAATCGGCGTCTTCCTGACCCAAGACGCTGGTGACGAGCACATCTTTGTAGACGTCGGACTCGGCCACGCCGTCTCCGATGCAGGCCGCTTGATCCTCGGAGAGAGCACCCCCTGACGACTCGATCAGGTCGTCGGCGATGAAGGCTCCAAGGTCGATGCAGTCGCCGTCGAGGAAGATCTCGACGAAGTCAGCCTCTTGCTCCTCGGTGAGCTCGGGAAAGTCGAACTCCTCGACCGTGGCGACATCCTCCGCGGATAATCCGGCGTCGATGAACATCTGGACGCCCAACAGGTCGAGGACTCGTTCAGCGATGCACACGTTTTCCTCTTCGCCGAAGGGCCAATCGGCTTGCCTGGCCAAGGACACCCCCAAGGCCTTGGAGTACGCCTCTTCCTGCGAACCTGTCGAGCCACCGTCGTCGCCACCACATGCCACGATGCCCATCGACACCACCGCCACCACCACGGCACCGAACCGAGTCCTCACCGACATTTTCACGTCGAAGCACCCCTTTCGAATCCGGGGCGTCGCTCACAACCCCCACATCGAAAAAAATATAACACGTACTGGTGTGCCGGCTTGGAGCATCCGACCGATTTGGTGATAGAAGTCGCCATGCGTCGATTTCTTCTGCCGATGACCGTCCTTCTGATCTCGGTCGCCTGCGGCGACTCGTCCGACGATTCGTCCGGGTCGAGCCTCACGGTGGTGACGTCGACGTCGCCCCCGATTGTCGAGGACACTGTGCCGGCCGAAACCACCACTACGGTCGCCCCCGTCGATCCCGATCTCGTTCTGGCCGAGTTTGGCTCTGCCGACTCCTTGAACGCCTGGTACGTGCAGAACGACACGGTGATGGGTGGTGTATCGAGCAGCGAGCTGTCGTGGAGTGAGGGTGAGTTGGTCTTCTCGGGGAACCTTTCCACCGACAACAACGGTGGTTTCACTTCGATGCGAGGACCGGAGATGTCTTCCAGCCCCGCCCCCGGGTTGGACGCTGTTTCGGTCGTTGCGCTGGGTGACGGCCGGACGTATCTGATGCAAATCAGGACCGCGACCGACAGTTACATCCAGCGATTCACCCCCACCGAAACCATGTCGGAGACCATCTTAAAACTCACCGACTTCGTCGCCACTGATTGGCGACTGAGTCCGATACCCGACCGACCCCCGTTGATGTCCGAAGCGGTGCGCCAAACGTCGATCTATCTGGTGGACAAACAGGTCGGCGAATTCGTGCTGCGTTTGCGCTCGATTTCTTTCGTCGCCAAGTGAACAGTCGAATCACGACGTCCGTGTCTCGAGACGTACGTGACGAGAGATCTGGAGCGGGTGACGGGAATCGAACCCGCATAGCCAGCTTGGAAGGCTGGAACTCTAACCATTGAGCTACACCCGCGTGTGTGAAGAACCCCGGCCAACGGGACGAGCACTCATGCTACCGATGTTTCATCTCGTGCCACCGATGTTGTGGCGGGTCAGGCACTGTTGGCTCGCTCAGTCGGACTCAGCTCCGGGAGTCAGCAGGTATCGGAATCGGGTTGCCTGCAGCCGGTCATGGTGAGTTCGGCATTCCAGCCCGTCCAAAAGCGCACACGACCTGTCGGTGTTGGAAAGTGGGACCCGACGTTCCGACCCGAGGATTCGTGAGTACACGAAGTCAGGGACACTCGGGGAAAAAGTAGTACCAGATAGCCAATGTTGATTCTGGTTTTTGGTGAGACTGTCTCTCTCGCAAGGCTGGAACCCTCGACCTCGAGCGACGCCTGCGCGGATGTGCTAGCGAGATCGGCGAGAACGGTATACAAGCCAGCCGGAGCCGAGCACCGCGGCCGCCACCACCGCATACTGCAGGTAGTCCCCCCACTCGCCGGCCTTTTCCCATTGGTCGCCCAGACCCCATCCGATCGCGATCCACGCCGTGTTCCAGGCGAGCGAGCCCGCTGCGGTCAACAAGGTGAACCGCGCAAGCGGCATCTTGTCCGAGCCTGCGGGGATGGAGACGACGGAGCGCACCACGGGGACGAGGCGACCGAACAAGACGACCGTGGTGCCGTGCCGTTCGAACCACGCGAAGCCCTTGTGCACGTCGGCCTCCTTGAGACCGACGAAGCGCCCGATGCCGGCGAGGAATCGCTCCAGACGCTCGTCGCTCACGAGGCGACCGATCCCGTAGAGGACGTAGGCGCCGACGACCGAACCGACAGTCGAAGCGACCACCCCACCAAGGAAACCGAAGCGCCCTTCGCTCACGTTGAAGCCGGCGAGCAGCAAAATGAGTTCGGACGGGATGGGCGGGAAGATGCTCTCGAGCGCCACCAGAACAGCGACTCCGACGAGCCCGATGGCGTCGATGACATCCGTCGCCCACTCGATCACGTGGTGAGCCTACTTGCACGAGACGGACAGGGTCAGCGACTCCGCCACCACTGCCTGCTCCGACAAGAAGTCGGCTGGGCGACGTTCGGCGCCGGGATACTCATCATCATCGACAGGAGAGCCGAGATCGGCGAACAATTCGACCCACCGCTCGACAAAATCATGGCGAGACAATGGCCCGCACCAACCCTCCCCTATTCTTTGTTCGTGTCCCGTTCGACTCGCATCGCTCTCGTCCGTCGTCCCGGTCCACGACTCAGTGACGGCATCGTCACTCACATCGGACGTTCACCGATCGACCTCCACCTCGCGATGAAGCAATGGACCAACTACGTGGACGCTGTGCGCGACGCCGGCTGGAAAGTCGTCGAGGTGCCTCCGGCCGATGACTGTCCCGACGCCGTGTTCATCGAGGACGCCGTGGTTCTCTACCGGGGCACGGCCATCATCACCCGACCCGGCGACGACGCGCGCAAGCCCGAAACCACCGCGGTGGAGCCGGTCGTGGCCGAGCTCGGTTGCCGGGTCGAGCGCATCGTGGCCCCGGGAACCATGGACGGCGGTGACGTGTTGAAGGTTCCTCTTCCCGACGGCGACACGATTTTCGTCGGTCTCGGGGCTCGCACCAATGCCGAGGGTCTGTGCCAATTCGCTGCCATCGTCCAGCCGCTGGGCGCCAAGGTGGTCGGCGTTCCGCTCACCAAGGTCCTGCACCTGAAGTCCGCCGCCACCGCGCTGACCGACGGCACCATCGTCGGCTGGGAACCCGGGCTCGACTCGACCGACGCCTTTCCCCGTTTCGAGGCGGTCTCTCAGGAATCAGGGGCGCACGTCGTGTTGCTCGAACCCGACCTGATACTGATGGCCGCTGATGCTCCCCGCGTCGCTACGAATTATCGCGCACGTGGCTATCGCACCATCGAGGTGGACATCAGTGAGTTCATCAAGCTCGAAGGCTGTGTCACCTGCTTGTCGGTGCGCATCCGCGAACTCCCGTGATCAGAGACCTCGCAGACGATAACGCATGATGTCGTCGGTCGTGATCGTCGACCCGCAATCCTTGCTGGCGGCCAGCACCTCCGGTCGGGTCAACGTCGCGATGTCGAAGTAGTCGGCGGCGTACACCGTCGAACCGTCGCGATAGCGACGAACACTCGTGCCTCGCGTCATCGGCACCCGCTCCCCCGCGGAGGTGACTGCGACCTGAACCCACTCCTGCAGGTACACCGAGCCATCGTTCAATTCGGGACCCACGGGCACGAATTCGATGTTGCCCACCCGCGGCATGATGTCCATGATCCACGCCGTGATCTCTTCGCGGCCGTGGAACTCACCGAAGATCGGATCGATGTACACCGAGTCGTGGGGATGGAATTGGTGGCAATCGGCTTCGAAATCGACCTCCGCACAAACGGTGACCGGGGTCGCCGCGTGACGATCCCATTCGGCAGGCGACGGTGAATTCGGAATCGGTGCCACCTCGGAACCGTCGGGCGTCGGCGTGCGGAACGAACTCGTGTCGTACACGTCGCAAGCCCAGGTGATCCAGCCGTCGCGATAGCGGCGCACACTCACACCTTTCGACATGGGCACCGTCCCCTCGCCGGCCCCGATCGCGGCCAGGTTCGCGAACATCTGCCACTCGTCGACCGAGGTGACGCCCTCTCCATCGTCGAGGATCGCCGACGGTTGGGTGGGTACGAAGTCGATGAACTCGATCTGAGCCATGGTCGGCACCAACCAATGACGGATGTTCCTTTGCCCGAAGAACGATCCGTAGATGGCGTCGAAATAACGCGAATTCGTGGGATGCATGAAGTCGGCCATCATCTGGATACCCGAGCGCCCGAGCGAAGGATGCCCCAACGCCGCCAGCATCTCGGACTCGTTCAGTCCGCTCGCCGCGTCGACGAATCGCTCGACGCTCGTCTCGTGGCCGACGATGCCCGACAAAAATCGAATGACGAACTCGTCGACCGTCGGCGTGATCTCGGGCTCCATCACGATCCCCCCGGACGGGGCGAGGTTCCTGATCGTGCGCCGGTGTCCGCATCGATCTTGCGGAGAGCCGGTTGGTCCACGTCACCCGACACGGCAATCAGTCCATCGCGCACCGCGACATCACGGCGGTGGGGTGGTGATCCTGTGCCATCGACGCTGGTTCCACCGGTGATCACGTAATCGAGCATGGTTTCCCCCCGCTAGGCGGTTCCCCGAACCGCCTTCCCGACCCTATTACCGTCTCTCCGACCGATACGTCATCAGGGGCCTGCCGACATCGGAAGTTCCACGTGGCGCTCACCGCCGAGTCGCCATTCGAGAACACGACCGGAGGTGGAACTCGTTCGAAACCCTCGCCCGAGGCGATCAGAGGAGTCGACGAACCGCTTGGATCTGGCTGGCCGACGGCAGCTTGGCGATTCGCACGACCGAGCCGGTGTTGGGCGCCTCGATCCAATGAGTGGAACTGATGGCGATTCCCACATGACTGATCTGCGTCGGGCTGTTACGCGAGTAGGTGAAGACCAGATCGCCGGCCTGAATCTTTGTCGACTTCCAGTCGACGACGACGCCAAGTTCGGACTGGAGGAGGCTTTGGTGGGGCAACTTCACGCCCACCATCGCGTAGCTGGCCCTCGTGAGTCCCGAGCAGTCGTAGGTGGTCGGCCCAGCCGTGGCGAACTTGTACGACTTGCCCACCTGGGCGTGAGCGAAGTCCAGAACAATCTGCAACTTGGTGGGCCCTTCGTTTACCACCGGCTCTGGCGCGGAGGAAGAAACCGAGTTCGTGGGCGTCACCGCGCCGGAGGGCAACACGATCAATTGCCCGGGAACGATGACACTGGTGCGAGTGAAATTGTTGGCGGACAGAAGAGCAGCCAAGGCGACCTTCGACCGCGATGCGATCAGGGACAACGAGTCATTGCGTTGCACGACGTAGGTCGATCCTGACAATGTCGCCGCGCCCGGGGTCGGAATGATCGACGGCGCCCGCGTCGGTACGCCACCCATCGAGGCGGTGTCGGGAAGTTTGATGACCTGTCCGGGGACGATGACGCTGGTGCGAACGAAGCCGTTGACCACCAGGAGGTCGGACATCGGAACGTTGACGCGCGAAGCGATGCGGCTCAACGAGTCGTTTTTCACCACGACGTAGGTGAGACCGAGTGAGGAGGTGGCTGACGACGAAGACGAGGACGACACCTTCTCACCCTGGGCGAGAGCACCGGGCACACCAACGACACCAAGTGTGATCGCGGCCGACAGCGACATCAGGGCCGTGCGTGCGAGGTTGGACATCCTTCGTTTCACGCAGACCGGTATCGTCCCCTGGTCTTCGCACCTTTACGGAAAATCCGCGTGGGACGACGTTTTCAGCCCGTGACCACGTTGTTTTCGCGTGATCGGAGCTCGGTCAAAGGCGAATCTTGCGATCCATGCTCTGGTGATACAAGGCGATTTTGAACTCTCGCTCGGAGAGAATCTGACGCGAGAAGGCACTCGACTTCTTGGACCGCGCCATCTGTTCGTAGATCCTGATGTCCTCACCCACCACTCGCTTGAGTTCCTCCCAGTGGGCCATGGTGCGCGACCAATACTCGGCATAGGCCGGGTCGGATCGATCACCCGTATAGACGATTTCCCAGCACAGGAAGCGAGTGCGGTCGACTCCCAAAGGGATGGGCTGGAACACCTGAATGTGCTCGGGATTGCAATTGAAGACGGTGTTCGGGAAGACCACATAGTGGCAAATCGCGTTGCGGTGGTGGTCGAAATCGTCATCGGACAACTGGTCGAGGTGGGTTGGTCGGGGTACGAAGCACATGAAGTTGTCACCGACAACGTGGAACGAGGAGCAACGGGCGGCCTTGGTGAATTCGGCGGGCACATGGTGAAGCTCGGTGACGTGGTACACCTCGTTGAATCCGTCGATGATGGCCTTGTAGTTGACGGGTACGTCCCATTCCAGGACTTCGTGCACGGCCATGTTCTGCATGCGATATGCGCCGAGATCGTCGCAGATCTCGGGGCCGATGGAGTCGGCCAAGGGAATCGCTCGATCGGGTCCGGCGAGGTTGAACCAGACCCAACCGCCCCACTCCTCGACGGCAACCGCCGGCGAGTGCGCCGACGCCAAAACCACAGCGTCGAAATCCTCGCGCTCGGGTACACCCACCAAGCGACCTCGGGTGTCGTACACCCACCCGTGGTACGGGCACGTGAACCGGCGGGCCCCACAACCGGACTTCGCGGTGACGAACGAAGGCCCTCGGTGACTGCACACGTTGTGGAAGCCGGCCACGGTTCCGTCGGCCTGACGCACCATCACGATGGTCTCGTCGTGACCTTCATAGGAGATCCAGTCCCCCGGATTGGCCACCTGCTCCGTGCGACCACCGATCATCCAATGACGGCCCAGCACCCGCTCACGCTCCAACTCGTAGCGAACCTGGTCGCGGTACACGTTGGCGTCCATCACGCTCGGCCCGAACTCGGGAAGGCTCGGCACGTCGCCACCGATGCGAGCGGGGAGGGATCCTCTCGACGGAACGTGCACGGGGGATCGGCCAGCGGGGTCGATTTTCTGATCGCTCAACGGCCACCTCCTGCACCTGGTGCTTGTCTAGCGGATGGCATCGGTCAGACTTGCACCATGCTTTTGGTCTCGGGGATGAGCGACCGCATTCCCTTGTCGAGCGTGGGTGCGTACGCCCGACGAGTCGAAGCGTTGGGGTTCGACATCCTGCACGTTCCCGAGACCATCCACGACTCCATGACGGTGTCATCGTTGGCATTGATGGCCACCGATCGGCTGCGGGTCCAGACCAGCCTCACGTTGGCCTTTCCCCGTAGCCCGATGCTGTTGGCACTCCAAGCGTGGGACGCGTCGTCCGTCGGTGCGGGTCGTTTCGATCTGGGGCTGGCCACTCAGATCCGACAAAACATCGAGGGTCGATTCGGCGTCCCTTGGAGCGATCCGTTGCGCCGGATGGAGGACTACGTGACGGTCGTGCGCGCCATTTGGAGGTCGTTCTCCGAGAGATCGCCACTGAAGGTGAACACCGCGTCCTACACCCTCGACCGACTGCAACCGTTCTTCAATCCCGGTCCACTGACGCATGATCCACCGAGGATTCTTCTCGGCGGCGTGAATCGCGGTGCGATCGAGTTGGCCGGGCGCTGCGCCGACTGGTTCGTGACTCACCCGACCAATTCGCATCCGCGCTTCGTGCGCGAGTTGGCGATGCCGGCTCTCGACGACGGAGCCGCCCAGGCCCAGCGGTCCGACGTCCCCCTCATCATCACTGCCTCGCCGCTCATCACCGGTCCCTCGAGCGACGAGGTGGACCGAAGTCGCCAGGCGCAACGCGGAGTGCTGGCGTTCCTCTATTCCACTCCCGCGTACCAACGATCGCTCGATTTGTTCGGTTGGCCCGACCTGGGACCGCGACTTCGAAACATGACCCGTGACGGCGATTGGACATCGCTCGGCGCACTCATGACCGACGAGGTACTCGACACCGTTCTGCCCACGGGGACCTGGGACCAACTTCCCGACATCCTCGAGGCCTGGTACGGCGGTCTGGTCGACGGACTGCTGCTCCAACCTCCCGAAGATCCCGCGCTCGATTCTCGCTTTCGCGAGACGCTGAGGGCCATCGGCTCCATCGAACCGAGGTTCGCCTGATCAGGAGTTGGCGATCAAATCCGCGATCAGCGGCTCGAGAGAATCTCGGTCCAGGCTGCCTTGCACCTTGGTCACCGCTCCACCGGCGTCGATGAACACCCAGGCCGGTTGGTACGGAACCTCGTAGCGAGCGAACACGTCACCGGCAACATCGAGGAGACTCGGGAAAGTGATCCCGTGCCGATCGATGAATTCGAGCATGTACTCCGTCGAACCATTCCACGCGACGCCGTAAAAGTCCACCGACTCGCCGTAGGTGAGGTGGGCCTCCTCGACCGAGGGGGCTTCCATGTTGCACTGCGTTCAACCGGGGGCCCAGAACCACAGAACCACCGGTCGCCCCGACGACACGACGTCGGTGGTCGGGTCGATCAGGAGCGAGTCACCCGTCGGCACTGCGGTGTCAGGACCAGCCACCAAGCCCGTGGTGCCCGGCGCGCCCGCAGTGCCGGCCGGACCGGAGGTGTCGGCCGTGTCACTCCCACAGGCCGCGACGATCGCCATGATCGCCACCAGTAGGCGCAAACTTCGACGATCCATGGCCGAAGGCTAGACGCGCCCGGGGGCACCGTCGCGTTGGGAGGGTGGGAGGCCTCGGTGACGACGGCCACGCCGGCCCGAATCGCCAGAAAGCCACGTCCACGTTGGTCGACGCGCTCCCGTCGGCGAGGACGACCCCCGACAGAACCGCGATCAGTGGATCCACGTCGGCGCAACTCGACCCCCGTGGGTCGCTCCCGTCGGAGATCGGGAACATGATGAGAGCCGCGAACGCCCCGAACGTGCCGGACACCTCGCGACGGTCAGCAACGACAGGGGCTTTCCAATCGAACGGGAAGCAGACGCGGGCTTTCTCGCCGGGGACCATGTCGGTCCGACAATCCTCGCCGATACCGTGACCGACGTGTCCGACCTCAGCGTCCCGAACCCGGTTCTGAGCGTCCTGGGCGACTTCGCGTGGGACGTGCTCATTCGCACCAACAAGGAGTTGTTGCGTGGGGGTGACACCTTCGGGGAGGTGATGCTGACCCCCGGAGGAAGCGCGGCCAACGTCGCCGTGTGGGCCAGTCGTTGCGGAACACCGACTCGATTCGTCGGCAAGATCGGTCACGATCGTTTCGGACAATTGGCGCAGGAAGATCTGGAAAGCGAGCGCGTCGTGACGCACCTCGTGGAGACGGAGGCACACTCCACCGGATCGGTCGCGGTGTTCGTGGACCATACGGGGCAGCGCTCGATGGTGTCCGGACACGGCGCCGACTTCTACCTGATGCCGTCGGAGTTGCCTATCGAGGCCATCTCATCGACCCGTCACCTCCATCTCACCGCCTGGTCGTTCTTCACCGACCCACCGCGCTCGGCCGCGCGCACGGCGGCCCGAATCGCCCGCTCGCGCGGGGCGACGGTGTCTTTCGATCCCGGCTCGTTTCAGATGATCATGGAAATGGGAGTGCCGGCCTTCTTGGCGACGTGCGCCGACCTCGAGTTCGACATCGTCCTTCCCAACAAGGAGGAGGGTCAAGTGCTCACGGGCGAGACCTCCTCCGAGGGCATCGTCGAGGGTCTCACCAAGATCTTCCCCGACGCCCTCATCGTGTTGAAACTCGACGCCGACGGTGCTCTCGTGCACGACGGTCGAACCAGCACCCACATTCCGCCGGCGACGAACAATCTGGTCGATGCCACCGGCGCCGGAGACTCCTTCGCGGGCGCATTCCTCGCCCACCACCTCGCCTCGAACTCCCCCGTCGATGCCGCTCGCTTCGCCACTCGAGTCTCGGCCTGGGTGATCGAACACGTCGGGGCGCGACCTTCACCCGACGGTCGGCTACGCGCACTCTTGTCGACTCCCCGCTGAGAGAGGATCATCGATGCAACTCGGAATCGTCGGACGACGCGCCATCGTCACCGGAGCCTCCAGTGGACTTGGTTTGGCCAGCGCCAAAGCTTTGGCCGCCGAGGGGGTTCGCGTCGTCATCGTGTCTCGCGATGCGGAGCGGCTGGCACGGGCGAAATCCGACTTCCCCGATGACTCCATGGTCGAGGTTTTGGTGGCCGACGTCAGCGACCCGGACCAAGTGACCACCATGGTCGATCGGGCGAGCACGATCCTGGGTGGTCTCGACATCTTGGTGGCCAACGCCGGTGGACCTCCGCCGGGAACCTTTTCTTCGACGTCGTTCGACGCTTACGAAACGGCGCTCCGACTGAACCTGCTGTCGACGGTCGCCATGTGCCGAGCGGCGGTTCCCACCATGAAGGAGAACGGGTGGGGTCGAATCGTCGCCATCACCTCCACCTCGGTGCGCGAACCCATCGAACACCTCATCTTGTCCAACACCGCGCGTGCAGGAGTGACCGGATTCCTCAAAACCTTGGCCCGCGAGATCGCCGGAGACGGCATCACGGTGAACACGCTTCAACCGGGTCTTCACCTGACGGATCGCCTCTCGGCGTTGTACCCCGACCCTCAGACCCTGGCCACGACCATCCCCGCCGGGCGGCTGGGCGACCCCGACGACTTCGGCCGCGTGGTCGCTTTCGTCTGTTCCGAGCACGCACGCTTCATGACCGGCGCGTCGATCCCTCTCGACGGTGGGGCGTTACGCGGACTGCAGTGACAGTCAGCTTCGAGAAGCGGCGACCTTGCGAACGACCTCGACCACCTGATCCGCCGGTGCGCCCGGCCCCAACACTGCCGCGATTCCCCCGGCGGCGAGTTCTTCGACGTCCTGACTGGGAACGATCCCACCCAGAACGACGGGAATGTCCGAACCCCGATCACGAATGGCCTTGACCACCAGGGGTGCCAGCGTCATGTGCGCCCCCGACAACATCGACAGGCCGACGACATCGACGTCCTCGTCCACGGCGGCGGCGGCCACGGTCTCGGGAGTCTGGAACAATCCGGTGTAGATCACTTCGATGCCAGCGTCGCGTAACAAACGGGCGACCACCTTCACTCCTCGATCATGACCATCGAGGCCGACCTTGGCCACCAACACCCGCAACGAACCCGGCGTCGAGTCCCGAGTCATGGGCCCTCCCCGCTCACTCTCAGATCGTCGGCACTTCGACGTGACGACCGAACACGCCGGCCATGGTGTTCATCATCTCGCCCACCGTCACGTACGCCAGCGAGGCGTCGATCAATGCGGGCATCAAATTAACCTCGGAGTCCACGGCGTCCTTGGCCAGGCGATCGAGCGCGTCTCGAACCGCGGCATCGTTTCGATCGCTCCGCACTTTCGACAATCTCTGCTTCTGCTTGGCCTCGTCCTCGTTCGTGATCTTCAGGATCGCCAGGTCGTCGTCGTCGTTGCCTTCCAAGAAGCGATTCACTCCGACCACGATGCGCTCGCCCCGATTGAAGTTCTGCTCCAATTCGTATGCGCTGTCGGCGATACGACCTTGGAACCAGTTCTCCTCGATGCCGGTGATGCAACCCTCGAGGATCGAGCCTCGACCCATTTCGTCGATTTTGGCGAAGATCTCCTCGGCTCGACGTTCCATTTCGTCGGTGAGCGCCTCGACGAAATGCGAACCTCCGAGGGGGTCGGCCACATGAGCCACGTTCGTTTCGTACGCGATCACCTGCTGCGTCCGTAACGCGATGCGGGCAGCCTTCTCGGTGGGCAACGCGAGCGCCTCGTCCATCGAGTTGGTGTGCAGGGACTGCGTACCGCCGAGCACTCCGGCCAAGGCCTCGATCGCGGTACGGACGATGTTGACCTCGGGCTGCTGGGCAGTGAGTGACACGCCAGCGGTCTGGGTGTGGAAGCGCAACTGCATCGAACGCTCGCTGGTGGCGCCGTAGCGATCTTTCAACCAGCGGGCCCAGATCCGACGCGCGGCTCGATACTTCGCGATCTCCTCGAAGAAGTCGATGTGGGCGTTGAAGAAGAACGACAAACGCGGAGCGAAGGAGTCCACCGGCAGACCGGCCTGTCTCGCCAGTTCCACATAGGCGAATCCGTTGGCCAACGTGAATGCCAGTTCCTCGGCCGCGGTGGAGCCAGCCTCGCGGATGTGATACCCGGAGATGGAGATGGAGTGCCAACGTGGCATCTCGGCCGCGGTGAACGCCACGGTGTCGCGCACGAGTCGCATCGACTGGCGGGGCGGGAAGACGAATTCTTTCTGCGCCTGATACTCCTTCAAAATGTCGTTCTGTAGCGTGCCACCCAGGTTGGCCCGGGGGACGCCGGCGGTCTCGGCTTGGGCCACGAACATGGCCAGCATCACCGCAGCCGGCGAGTTGATCGTCATGGACGTGGTGATTCGTCCGAGATCGATGTCGGCGAAAAGGTCGCGCATGTCGGCCAAGGTGTCGATGGCCACGCCGCATCGACCCACCTCGCCCAGAGCCATTGGGTCGTCGGAGTCGAGACCCAACAAGGTCGGCATGTCGAACGCGGTCGACAATCCGTCACCTCCGGCTTTGATGATCTCCTTGAAACGTCGGTTGGTGTCGATAGCGGTTCCGAAGCCGGCGAACATGCGCATCGTCCAGAGCTTGCTGCGGTACATCGACGCGTACGGACCCCGGGCGTAGGGGTACTGCCCGGGGTACTCGCCGTCATCGGGGCCGTACACGGGTTCCAGCGGGATGCCCGACAACGTCTGGAAAGGACCTTCGCGAAGCCGAGATTCGTCGAAGGCCTTTTGCCACTGTTGTCGGGGGGAGTTCACGCCTCCATTGTGTCGGGGAATCAAGGCGATGCTCCACCCGAGCCGTCGCCGCCTCCGGTCTTGGGGGTTCGCTCGGCCTGCGGAAGGACGCACTCTGCGGTTCCTCCGGGCATCCGATGACGATTCCTGGCCACCCAGCGGTACACCAACGCCGAGACCGAACTGATGCCGGGGAGCAGGATGATGCGCCCCATCACCCACCAAAGTCCACCACCATGGATCAAGGTACGCGCCACGGCTCGATGTCCCGACGCCACGGAACCGTCGGTGCCGACCCACTGCACTGCGGTCTCACACATCTCGGCGGTGAGACCCAGTGGTTCGAGATCGGCGTGCTGCCAGGCCACGATACGAGGGTGTCGCGAAATGCGACGTTCGATGAAGCGCACCGAACGGGTGCAGAACGCGCAGTCACCGTCGTAGACCAAGACGGGAATCGCGTCGCTGGTGGACGAGGTGCTCACCGCCACAGTGTGCCAGCCGTCGACGGTCCTTGCACTTCGAAGCAGGACATCTCGGGGCGTCACCGCCTGACGCGCAGGGTCCTGATTTCGAAGGGACGCAGAGTCAGTTCGACCGAATCACCCGTCACCATGATCGGTGCGATGTCGAACGGCTCCTCGAGGGCGTTGCATTCGACCACCGTCGCCACCGGGCGATCGAAGGTCAAGCGACCCGCGGTCCGTCCTCCCCGGGATTCCCACAACCGGATGACGAGATCAGCCGAGGCGTCATCGGCCGCCTTCACGGAACTGATCAACACACCCCCGGAGTCCACGCGGACGCCGACCGGGGCGATGTCGGGGGTGCCACGCACCACTCGGATCGGATGCGACACCAGCGCCGCCTCACGCTCGAGTGAACCATCGGCAATCACATCATGATCGGCCACGAAATAGGACCATTCGATACGTCGACCACCGCGGTCCGCCCCGGGGTCGGGAAAGAGTGGCGCGCGGAGCAACGTGAGTCGCAGGGTGTCGCCACGAGTGTCGTAGCCTCGCGGACCGTCGGCAATGATCGCCATGCTGGCTCCGGGTTCGCCGACGACGACGTAGCGATGCGCGCAGGTTTCGAAACGCGCCAGATCCCACGAGGTGTTGCCGTGTCGAGCGCGACGCACATGTCCGAACTGAGTGCCACATACGGCCTCGCGAGCCATCACGTCGATCGGTACCGTCAGTTGAAGGCGTTTCTCGACTTCGCGCCACTCGGCATCCAAAGCCACATCGACCCGGGCCGAATCCGCGACCACGGACCAACGCACTCGAAAAAGCGAGGAACCGTGGGCGAACTCACCGACCACGACCACTCGTCGCTCGTCGACCGATTCGACGCGTGGGAGACCCTGCGATTCGATGAAGGTGGCCGGGGCATCGGCGTCGGCCCGGTCGATGTCCCACGCGTCGTACTCGGCCGGAGTGTCCCGCCGGATCGTCAAACCGATGCGGAGTCCGGGGCGCACCAACTCGCGACCACTGTCGACGTGGACGAGTGAGACGATTCCTCCGTCGTCGGCCCAAGTGACACGGACCAATCCGTTCTCGACCACGAGAGACCTTCCGTCGGCACCGAATTCGAACCGCACCGGGTTCGAGGGAGGACGACGGGCCCGAGCGAGATCGACGATACTCATGGCCGGAACCATCACTCGCTCGGGTCTTCCACCGACATCGACGACACCGTCCAGATCGACCGGTGCCGGATTCGCCAACCAGCAGGTGTCGTCGGAACGGGGCGACAACACCTCCTCGATCGCTTCTTCGATCTCCCGCGCTACCGCCGCATGCTCGGCCTCGGCATCCCGGTGTACCCAGGCGATGGAGGAGCCCGGAATGATGTCGTGGAACTGTTGCGTCAGAACTCGACGCCACCACACCTCCAGCGCGAGTGCTTTTCCCGTCGTTGACGAGGACCATAGTTCGATTTCGTGTAACAGTCGCTCACAGTTGCGATTGCCTTGCTTGGTGCCGATCTGAGAGCTGTACGTTCCCCGATGTTTCTCGAAGTACATCTCGCCCACCCAAACCGGTGCGCGAGCGCCGTACTCCTCGATGGCATCGTCGAAGAAGCCCGCCACCGTCCCGAACGTAACCGCGGGTACCGAATCCATGCGGCCCACGATGCGTCCGCGATCGATCATCTGTTGCGTCGGACCCCCACCGCCGTCACCGTGACCGAACAAGGCCAAGGACATCGTCGCGCCCGCATGATCGGTGAAGTTCCTCTCGGCGAACCGTAGTTGGGAGGGCATGAGGTTGGCGTTGTAGGTGTCCACCGGACTGAAGTGAGTGAACAGCCTCGAGCCATCGATGCCCTCCCACCAAAAACTGTGATGCGGCATGCGGTTCGTTTCGTTCCAACTCAACTTTTGCGTGAAGAACCAACGACCACCACCATGTCGAATGATCTGGGGCAACGAACCGGGGTAGCCGAAGTCGTCGGGCAGGAACGCGCCATCGCATCGACGACCGAACCAGGATTCGAAGGCCCGTTGACCATGAACCATCTGCCTCAGCAGGCTCTCCCCCGAAGGCAGATTGAGGTCGGTTTCGACCCACATCCCTCCGACCGGTTCCCATCGACCCTCGGCCGCCAGTCGAAGCACCTCATCGAACACCTGCGGCGCGTCTTCGCGCACCCAGTCGTAATGCTGGGCCTGGCTGTGTGTGAACACCACATCGGGATTGAGCCGCAACAAATGCACCGCGTTCGCGAAGGTGCGCACCGCCTTGCGGCGCGTCTCGCGGATCGGCCACAACCACGCCGTGTCGAGATGAGCATGACCGCTCGCCACGACCCGATGGCGGGGCCGGGGCCCGGATCCGTCGAACACCGATGACAGCGCGTCGATGGCCGCGCCGGCCGTGCCCGACACGTCGTTCACGTCGATGGCATCCCCGGCTCGTTCGAGGGCGTCGAGCAGGCGCGCTCGACCGGCCTCGCTCTCCGACGAGTCGAGGGTGAGATCGATGACCGCCTGCAGACGCAACGCCAACTCTTCCACGGCGGGGTCGAAAACCGCGATGCCGGCTCGACGCATCACGTAGAGAGGCACATTCGGCGCAGTCTGCGGATCTCCGAGCGACGTCGGGCCGTATCCGGACGCGTGTCCGGCGATGACCGGCGTTGCGGCCGCCTCGACCCAGATCTCGATGAGATCCCCGATCGCGCGCTCTCCGAGGTCGATCGCGCGTCGGTCGGGTTGGATGGCATGAACGATCCGACCATCCATCCAGGCGATTGCCTCGGCCTGAAACCCGTCGTATCGGCCGTTGAAACCGATGTCGATGGTGGCCACCAATCGCCGTCCGGCGTGCTCTTCGCCGACGGTGCCCGCGAGCCGAAACCAAGTGGTGCACCAAGGACGCCCCCATGGGGCGCCCGACGCGACGACCCGCCGAGGTGCCCGCACCGCATCCTCGTATCGCGGAGCCTCGAATGCTTCGTCGATGGCTTCGATCGTCATCTCGGTCTCACACGACAGCACCCGCGGCCGGATCCGCTGCGTCAGGAGTCGTTGCGCTCGCTGCATCGCCGGGGCCGTGACACGATGGGCCATCAGTGTTCCCCTTCGACCCGTCCGATCACCGGTTGGGCAAGGCGTACCGCGGGGTCGAAACCAGACTCGTTCGGCAACCAGCCGTTTCGATCGGGCCACAACAACTGAACCATCGCGAAGGACTCGCTGCGATGCCAGGCCACTCCGGTGCGAAACATGTCGACTCGTGTCGTGACGTCGACGCTGGCGAAGATACAGCGCAGATCGTTGTCGAACAAACCGACGAGTTCGGTGTCGATAGGGATGACGACTCCCGATGCCAACTGATCGACGACCATGTCGAGCAATCCACTGATGGCCACCGGAGTGAGCCCGAACACCACGATCTCGGGAAAGCCGTGCAAGTCGGGCAAGCCGATCGTGTAGCAGTACCCCGGCGTCGGTGGGTCACCGGATGGCTCGGCCGACACCGGCTCGAGCGCCCATCCCTTCGTCTCGATCATCCACTCGATTTTCTCGGCATGGGGGATGCGGAAATTCGGCAACTCCGACGGCGATGAACCCATGACCACATCGTTCCACACCGCTACCTTGTTCTCGTGCTCCGGTTCCTGCTCAGACCCAAGTGGATCTTCTTCCATCTGCTCTGCCTGACCGGCATCATCGCGATGTTGCTCCTCTCGCGCTGGCAATTCGACCGCAAGGGCGAACGAAGCGACTTCAACGACGAGGTTCGTGCTCGGACGTCGTTGCCTTTGGTCGACGTCGCCGATCTCGACACCGCCGACATGGATCCGGCCGAACTCGAATGGCGTTCGCTGGGTGCCAAGGGTGTTTACCTGGTCGACGAACAGGTGGCCATCGTCAACCGCAGCCAAAACGGTCGCGCGGGTATCAACGTGGTGACGCCTTTTCGCCTCGAGGACGGTCGAACGATCCTCGTGAATCGTGGTTTCGTCGCCCTCAGCGACCAGGCCCCGCCGGCTCCTGAAGGAGAGGTGCGGCTGATCGGCACGGTCAGATCCACGGAGGTGCGTCGGACGGGTCAACCCGCCGAGGCGAGTGGTGATCTCGACGAGTTCTTGCGACTCGACATCGACCGTCTCGACGAACAGATCGATGGCGATCTACTCGACATCGTGTTGGCGCTGGAGAACTCCGATCCCTCCGAGAGTCCGGTGCTGACCCCCGTGGCGGGGCCGAGACTCAGCGACGGGCCACACCTGTCGTACGCGATCCAATGGTTGATCTTCGCCACCGCCGTCGCTGTCGGGTGGGTGCTGGCCGTCCGTTGGAGCCTGCGTCGCCTCCCGCCGCGGTCGACGCCGACGGCCTGAACGGTTGCACGACGTCGGGACCGGCGGGTAGAGCCGAGCAACGGTGGTCGACATGGAGGTGGATGTTCGACGATCTCAGGAATCGCCGCTTGGGTTCTCGACCGCCTCGTCGGCGGGATCGATTTCCTGCACCTCCCCCGCGGGTCCGCACCAACGGCAGGTGACGGATTCGATCTCGTCCTCCAGAACCGCGACGTCTTCGATCTCGAGTCGTCCCGCGGTGCTGTAATGGTGGAACGCCGACGTCCGGGTCCGGCGCACGACGTCGAAGCGGGTGAGGTTTCCGCATGACGTGCAGCGCATTCGCGGAATCATGCCCCGATCGTAGATTGCCCGTGTTCACACCTCCTGATGCTTGACGGGGAACACTTGTTCGGGAACACTGGGCGGGTGCCTGATTCGATCGTCTCTCCCTCGTCGCGCGAACGACGCGTCGTTCAGCGCACTTTCGACGACATGGGCACGCCCCTGAGCGACGTCACTTTCTGCGTCATCGACTTCGAGACCACCGGTGGGTCCTGCGAGACCGATCGGATCACCGAGATCGGTGCGGTCAAGTACCGCGGCGGCGAATGCCTGGGAACCTTTCAGACGCTCGTCAACCCCGGTGTTCCGATCCCCCCGTACATCACGATGCTCACCGGAATCACCGAATCGATGGTCTTCCCGGCACCGCGCATGGAGTCGGTGCTGGGGACCCTCGTGCACTTCATCGGTGATGCCGTACTCGTCGCGCACAACTCCCGATTCGACATGGGCTTCCTCAATGCCGCGTTGATCGACGATGATCGCGACCCTCTCGGCAACAAAGTGGTGGACACGGTCCCGTTGGCCCGTCGACTGTTGGGTAGCGAGGTGCCGGACTGCAAACTCGGAACCCTCGCATCACGACTGCGTCTGGCGCACCAACCGAGCCACCGAGCCCTGGATGACGCACTGGCGACCGCCGATTTGTTGCACTTTCTGCTCGAGCGGGCCGCCGGGTTCGGGGTGCTCGGTCTGGACGACCTCATCGGACTCCCGCGGCTCGACACCCACCCGCAAGCGTCCAAGTTGCGACTCACCGAGGACCTTCCCCGCGCACCGGGTGTGTACATCTTCTCGGACGTGAACGGGCGCATCCTCTACGTCGGCAAGGCCACCAATTTGCGTCAACGGGTGCGGAGCTATTTCAGCACCGCCGAGAGTCGGCGCAAGGTCGGATCGATGTTGCGCGTCGTGCACCGCGTCGATCACATCGAGACTCCGGACCCGGTAACCGCGGAAATTCTCGAGATGCGACTGATCCAACGCGTGCTACCTCAGTACAACCGTGCCGGAACGACGAGCGACAAATACTGCTACGTCCGACTCACGCTGGAGGAGGAATGGCCCCGTCTCGTGATCGTCAAGAACCCCGGCACCGGGAGAGCCTCGGCGGGCATACACATCGGACCTCTACCCAGTCGCACCGCCGCGCGACTGGTGGTGGAAGCGCTCGAGTCGGTGGTTCCCCTGCGACGGTGCTCGGTTCGCATGGGCCGCTCCTACGTCGCTCCCGCGGGTGCACCGGTCTGCTCGGCGGCTCAACTCGGCGTCGCCATGTGCCCTTGCTCGGGTACCGCCGATGCCGCGAAGTACTCCGAGGTGGTGCAGTTCATCGCCTCGGCCCTCACCGCCGACTCCTCCGCACTCTTCGGCATACTCGACGAAAAGATGCGTGCGCTTGCCGCGGCCCAGCGCTACGAAGAAGCCGCCAACGTGCGCGATCGGATGCAGGCCTTGTCGCAGGCGCTCTCTCGCCAGCGTCGTTGCGAACAATTGCGTCGTGCCGAACGACTGGTGATCCGACACAACGACGTGGTTTTCGAACTCGATCATGGAGTCCTCCTCGGCACCCGACTGAATGAGCAGATGTTCACGCCCCTGACCGCGAATCCGAGTCCCGTGCTCTGCGCCATCGAATCGCTGCTCGTTCCCGCATCGCCACCGACGTCACAAAGTGAACCGTTGTCCCGTGAGTTGTACGACGAACTGATGTGCGTTTCCCGATTCCTCGAGGCCCAGGCTCGATCCATCGACATCGTCGAATGCACAGGAGGTCTGTTCTCGCCGCGCAGTCCGATCCCGGAACCGGGGGGAGCGATCCTGCGTCAGGTCGCCTGACGAGCCCCGGCGACGTCGATCGCCACGTTCAACATCTGGCCGCCCTGCTCGTCCATGATCGACCGCATTCGGCGCACGAGACCCTCGGCCTCCTCGCCGGTGGTCAAGGCGGCGACGCTCGGACCCGAACCGGACAACCACGAGACGATGGCTCCGTTGCGAGCGAGGGCGTCGCACATCATTCGGGATCGTGGTTCGGCGTCGAATCGCCGGTCCTGATGAAGCCGGTCCTGCCCGCCAATGGCCAGCAGTCGTCGATCGCCGATCCGGAGTCCCTGCGTGAGCATCACCACCCGGCTCATGTTGAACACCGCGTCTTGTCGGCTCACCGTGTCAGCCAACGCACCCCGACTCTTCGACGTCGAGGTGCTCGATGTGGGCACCCACACCACGAGTCGCGCGTCGAACCCGACCGGGATGTTCACCACCGTGCGATCCGCGACGCCCACGACTCCCCCGTGCAAGCTGGCGGCCACATTGTCGGCGTGACCCTCGATGGTGGCGGCTCGTTCGAGAATCTCGTCACGACTCTCCTCGATGAAACTGTTCACATCGATCGGCTCGACGCCCTCTCGGGAGATCAGCCCAATGATGGTTCCGGCCACGATCGACGCTCCGGAGAAACCGAGCCCACGACCCGAGGGAATCGTGCTCTCGAAGGAAAAAACGCCTCGCCCTCCCGCGGCCTGAAATGCAACTCGCGCCGGGTGTTTGTCGGACAGTTCGTGTTCATCACCTCCCAGAGCCACGCGCACGTGTCGGTCGAGCGCCATCGCCAGGACGTCGAATCCCGGACCCAAATTGGCCGAGGAGCCGGGGACGACGATGGTCGCCCCGCTTCGATCAGGCACCGCAGTCGACCAACGCCGCTCGGGACTCCGAGACGAGTCCCTCGAGCACCGATCGAGCGGCGCCCGAATCGATCGCCTCGGAGGCTCGCTCGAGACCCTCCTCCAGGCCGTCGACCACGTCGGCCACCACCAATCCGGCGGCGGCGTTCAACAACACGATGTTGCGCACGGGACCCCGCTCTCCACCGAGGAGTCGACGAACCACGTCGGCATTGTGTTGCGGGCTTCCTCCCACCAACTCGTCGATGATCGCCGGTGCCAGTCCGAGCGAGACCGGGTCGACCACGAAGTTTCGGACTGCCTCCCCGCGCAACTCGAGCACGGTCGATGTTCCGGTGGTGGTCAACTCGTCGAGGCCACCGCCGTGTACCACCCACGTCGACACCGATCCGTGAAGTCGCAACGACGCCAACATACGCTCGCCCATCAGCGGATCTGCCACCCCGATGAGCTGCCGCTTCACCCGACCGGGGTTCGCCATCGGCCCGAGAAGGTTGAACACCGTGGGAATTCCGATCTCGCGACGGGCCGGGGCCGCGAATCGAAAAGCCGGGTGATAACGAGCGGCGAGACAGAACCCCATTCCCACCTTCTCGACACAACGCTTGACCCCCTCGGGGGAAAGCTCGACCACCACCCCGAGAGCCTCCAAGACGTCGGCGGTGCCACATTGCGACGACGAGGCTCGGGCCCCGTGCTTGCACACCGGAACACCCGCAGCGGCCACCACGAGGGCTGCCATCGTGCTGACGTTCACCGAATGACTGCGATCACCGCCGGTGCCGACGATGTCGATGGCCCGCTCGCGAACCGTCTCCTCGAGCGGCACGAGAGAGGCGGCATCGAGCACCGCGTCCAACAGCCCGGACAACTCCTCGGGGGTTTCCCCCTTGGCGCGCAGGGCCACGATGAAACCAATCAACTGCGCCGCGGTGGCTTCTCCTTCGAGAATCGTGGTCATGGCCGCTCGCGCGTGGCCGGCCGGCAGATCTTGACCTTCGAGCAACGAGGACAAAAGCGAGGGCCATCCGCCGATCGCATCGAGAGTGAGGGTTTCGGCCATGAGGCAGTCAGGCTAGCGAGCCTCGCTCGAACGAGCCGATGTGAATATCAGGCGGTGCGCCGCCGTTGACGCACGATGCGACGGCGCTCGCGTTCGGTGGTACCACCCCACACACCCACCTTTTCGCGGCTGGCCAAGGCGTGTTCCAAACATGCGACACGCACATCACAACCGCCGCAGATGCCCTTGGCCACCTCGGCCTCGTCGTCGGTTTCAGGGAAGAACACATCGGGGTCCAAACCCCGACAGGCCCCCAAATCTCTCCAGATAACGTCGCTCACCATGTCCGTGCGCATCTCCCCGCGCCGGACAATAGGGCGGGGGCGTCCCCTTGGGAAGAGGTCCCTGAAAAAGTGCCCCTGACCTGCCCCTCAGGGCAGCAAGTCCGTCAAGAATTCCTCGCGATTTCCGGCGGTCAAAACGATTTCTTCGAGGTACGCCGGGTGGTCACAGGCGAACATCGCCTCGCCCGAATCCAAGGCATTGACGTCCTCCGGAGTGAAATCGAACTGAACGTAGTGAACGGCGGCGGTGATCGTCTCACGGGTGAGTTGGCTGGCGTGTTGGAGTTCGGTGATGGCACGAACCGTGCGACCCCCGGCAAGGCGAAAAACCAACGACGACTCGATACCGACCAACTTGGGTAGCCACTCGCGCATCTGCTCGTCGGAGGTGAGTTCGATGAACAGTGTCGCGCACAACTGACCGGCCTCGGGAATCATCGGGTTGTAGATGTCGAGTTCGGTCTGGATCTCCTGGTCGGTAGCCAGTCTCTCGACACGAGCCATCTCCTGGATTTGGTGACGGATCGTGTCACGGTTCTCGAAGACGACCGATACGAACGGTCCGAGTGCAAGGCGACGGCGTTGCTTCATGGCGATGACCTTGGCCTTGAAGGCCTCACGTTCGCGTTCGTAAGCGCGCACGTCAGCAATGTCGTCGAGGGTGAGTTTGCGGGGGGTGATGGTGCTCATGACGTGGTTCCTGTTCTGGTCATTCTTCGGGAATTCCGTAGGCCCGAGCCACCACCTGCAGTGGATGCAGCGCGATCTGCCCCGTCTGCTCGTTGATGGCGCCGTTGGCCAGATGGCAATCACCGGTGACGACGTCTCCGCCGGCCTTGATGATTTCGTCGGCCAACTTGCGACCGATCGGAATGGACAACTCGGCGTTCTCGGCACGCAGTCCCCACATGCCGTCGATACCCGAGCATTGCTGCACCAACTTGATCTTGGCGCCGGTCAACTTCATGAGGTCACGGCTCTTCAGACCGACGTTCTGAGCGCGCAGGTGGCACGGCGTGTGATACGTGATCGTCTCGGGAATGTCCCCGTCGAACTCGGTGTCGAGCGAGGTGCCCTCGGCCTTGTGCAGTCTGATGAGGTACTCGCTGGCGTCGAAGGTGTGCTCGGCGACAAGTTGAGCATCGGCGCCTCCGACGTAATCGAGGTAGTCCTTTTTGAGCACGTAACCGCACGTGGGTTGCGGTACGACGATGTCGTTACCCTTGCGAACCGAGTTCGCCAACGCCGCCACGTTCTTTTCGGCGACCTTGGAGAAGTTTTCGATGTCGCCGCTGTGCAAGAAGGGCGCCCCACAACACTGCGTGGTGTCGGCCAAGGTGCACTCGATACCATTGCGCTCGAACACCTTCACGAGGTCGTGGCCGATACCGGGGGCCTGGTACTCCACGAGACAGGTGGGGAACACCGCCACTCGACCTTGACGCTTTCCGATGCGCAACTTGGGACGACGCTTGAACCAGGTCGTGAAGCGCTGCTTGGCGAAGGGCGGTAAAACCCGCTCGCTGGACACGCCGGCGGTGATTTCGATGGCCTTTCGGACGAGGGACCCGGGCTTCGCACCCATCATCTTGTTCACGACCGGAGCGGCTTTGGTGGCCACCTTGCCCAGGAGATCGGTGCGGCCCATCACGTTGGTGGTGACGCGATCACGCATGGAAACTTGGTCGTTGGCGTGACGCATCGCGTCGGCGCGCAACATCAGTCGCGGGAAATCGAGTTCCCACTCGCTCTGGCCCGGGATGTACGGACAATTCACGTAACACAGCTTGCACTGGAAGCACTCGTCGATGACCTGATCCTGCTGGGCCGAGGTCAATCGCCCGGCGTCCTGATCGTCGTGCTGGTCGATGAAGTCGAACAATGTCGGGAACGACGTGCAGAACTTGAAACACAGACGACATCCGTGACAGAGGTCGTACACGCGAGTCAGCTCGTCGCGCACGTCCTTCTCGTCGAGGTACTTCGGGTGCTTGGGGTCGTACGTGATGGTCATCAGGATCCCTTACTGCCGACGAAGGGGGCCGCCTCCGCGAAGGCGACCACCCCCGTCATCAGTCGGACGACGAAGTCCGACACTCACAGAGCCTCGAGGCCACCGCGAACCGGCCCCTCGACTCCGACACTCACAGAGCCTCGAGGCCACCACGAACCGGCCCCTCGACTCCGACACTCACAGAGCCTCGAGGCCACCACGAACCGGCCCCTCGACTCCGACACTCACAGAGCCTCGAGGCCTTGCTGAAAGCGGCCGGCGTGGCTCTTCTCGGCGCGGGCCAAGGTTTCGAACCAATCGGCGATCTCGGCGAATCCTTCCTCGCGGGCGGTCTTGGCGAAGCCCGGATACATCTGCGTGTACTCATAGGTCTCGCCGGCGATCGACGCCTTGAAGTTGGCTTCGGTGTCACCAATGGGCTCGCCCGACGCGGGGTCACCGACCTCGGCGAGGTACTCCAGGTGCCCATGGGCGTGGCCGGTCTCGCCTTCGGCGACCGAGCGGAACAGGGCGGCGGCGTCGGGGTAGCCCTCGACATCGGCCTTCTGGGCGAACCAGAGATAACGGCGGTTGGCCTGACTCTCGCCGGCGAACGCCTCCTTCAGGTTTTCATGTGTCTTGGTGCCGTGGAGGCTCATGACAATCTCTCTTTCGGGTTGATGGGTGTACTTGCCTATCCCCGAGCCGAGGCCCGGGAAACCGTGTTGGACGCACACGAGACGCACGTCCCGTTGAACAAAATAGAGGTCTGGTCGACGAGAAAGCCCTTCAGGCCGTCGATCTTCAAACGATCGGATTCGGCGACGTACACGTCGCGAACTTCACCACACGACGAACACACGACGTGGTGATGATCGTCGGTGTTGGGATCGAATCGTGTGGCGCCGGCACCGACGTCGATCAGACGGAGTTCTCCCATCGACGCCAGATCGGCCAAGGTCTGATACACCGTGCGCAAAGAGATTCCCGGCATCCGGGCGCTCGCTTCGGCGAACAAGGCTTCCGCCGTGGGATGAACGGTGTTTCCGTACATCAAACCGAACAACAACTGTCGTTGAGGGGTGACCTTGAGTCCGTTGACTCGGAAAGTCTCCGTGAGTTCGGCCGGTGTCTTCACGGCCGTGATCTTAGGTGCACGCGTTGTCAATCTGCAGGCTGTGCGAACGAGCACGACGTGAAATCTGTCTCAACGCTGCTCCCCCTCCCCGATCGGCCGGTCAGGGGTACTGTCTCGGGAATGGCCCGCCCCGAACCGATCGTGCGCGCGAGCCAGGTTTCCCGTCTGAAGCAGGGGGACTTCGACGTGGTCGTCGTCGGTGGTGGCATCACGGGTGCCGGAGTGGCCCTCGACGCGGCCTCGCGGGGATTACGAACCGCCCTCGTGGAACGCGACGATTTTGCCTCGGGAACATCGTCCAAGAGTTCCAAGTTGATCCACGGCGGACTGCGTTACCTGCAACAGGGTGAGGTGCGACTGGTGTACGAGGCACTGTACGAACGCCAGCGACTACGCCGCAACGCACCGCACCTCGTGTCGATGTTGCCGTTCATGCTTCCCATCCTCACCAAGGACGGACTCGTGTCGCGCAAGATCGCCCGTGCCCTCGGGTCGGCGCTTTGGATGTACGACATCACGGGAGGCGCGCGCATCGGACGCATTCATCGGCGCTTGCGCAAGAGGAAGGCCCTCGCGCACATGCCCACAATGCCCGAGCAACGACTGGCTTCGGCATACATCTACTTCGACGCCCAAGCCGATGACGCCCGACTCTGCCTGTCCATCGCACTCACCGCCGCCGATCACGGAGCGACGATCGTCAATCGCTGTGCCGTCACGGCGATCACACGAGATGAATCAGGACGCGCCAACGGCGTGTCCGTGCAATGCGACGACGAACGCTTCGATGTCACGGCGCGGGTCGTCGTCAACGCCGCCGGTGTCTGGACCGACGAAATCCGCCGGTTGGAAACCGGCGTCGACCCCGACACGATTCGCCCGGCCAAGGGAGTTCACGTCACCGTTCCCTGGGACAAGGTTCGCAACGACATCGCCATCGTGATCCCCGTACCCAAGGACAAACGCAGCTTGTTCGTCGTGCCGTGGGGACCCCGACCCGATGGCACCTTCACCCACACCTACGTCGGAACCACCGACACTGATTACCAGGGCCCGGTGGACGATCCTCAATGCACGAAGGACGACATCGACTACGTCATGAGGGCTCTGAACGCCAGTGTCACCTCCGGCATAACCGCCGACGACGTCACCGGAGTGTGGGCCGGGTTGCGTCCGTTGGTGAAACAGATCAACGCCGCTGACGGAACGGGTCAGAGTGGCAAGGCCGCTCGAACCGCCGACCTGTCGCGTCGCCACCTCGTGCTCCGCGGTGAGTCGGGCATCATCACGGTGACCGGCGGAAAATTGACGACGTACCGGAAAATGGCCGAGGACACGGTCGACGCGGTCCTCGATCTGCTCGGGTCGACCAGCGTCAGACGTTGCCGGACGAAGCGATTGAAGTTGCGCGGTGCGATGCAACCCCGCAACGACGGATCGCGCGAGGCCCACCTCGAATCGCGGTTCGGCACGGAGGCTCGTTCGATTCATGACCTGGTCGCCGAGAGTCCCGATCTCGGCGAGCCGCTCGTGCCCGGACTTCCCTACGTGCGTGCCGAGGCGATCCATGCCGTGACGCACGAGTTGGCCACCTCTCTGGACGACATCCTCTCGCGGCGCACGCGCTGTCTCTTGTTCGATCGCGAGGCGACCCTGGCGGCCGCTCGATCGGTGGCCGAACTGGTCGCCCCGGCGGCTGGATGGGATCGCGAACGAATCAACGCCGAGGTCGCGACTTTCACCGAAATCTGCGCCCACGAATCGACCGCGGCGCTCGTGACCGAGAGCGAGATGTACCCATGACCACCGAGATCACGTCACCCATCGAATTGGTCACGGCCGCCGATGTCACCGATCACTTCGACCATCGAACCCCTCTCATCGAACCGCGACACCTGGAGGCGATCGCATCGATGTGCCCCACCGACGTCTCCGCGCGCGGAACCGCCGAGGCCAGTCGTGACTGGTGGCCACTGACCATGCATTGGGCCCTTCGCGGTGAGGTTCCCAAAGCCGCCGCCATCGTGAGTCGACCGACGAGCACCGCCGAGGTGTCGCGGCTCCTCGCTTATTGCAACCTTCACTCCATTCCGGTCACCGCCGCCGGCGGACGCAGCGGCGTGTGCGGTGCATCCACGCCCGTGCACGGCGGGGTCCTGTTGGACACCACGGCGATGCGCGGTGTCGCCCATGTGGACGACGAGTCCTTGATCGTCGAGGTCTTGGTGGGAACCTTTGGCCCCGATCTCGAGGCTCACCTCAACCCTCTGGGTCTGACGGTCGGACATTTCCCTCAGAGTTTCGACATCGCCACCGTCGGCGGCTGGGTCGCGTGTCGTGGCGCGGGGCAGTATTCCACGCGCTACGGGAAGATCGAAGACATGGTCGTCGGGCTCGAGGTGGTGCTGGCCGATGGCTCCGTCGTGCGCACCGGAGGAGCACCACGCGCTGCCGCCGGACCGGACCTCAATCAGATCTTCGTGGGAAGCGAGGGAACATTGGGCATCGTCACGCGGGTCTGGCTACGTTGCCGACCCCGGGCCACCAGCGAGCGTCGCGCGGCCTTCGGATTCGTCACCTTTGCGGACGGACTCGATGCCTGTCGACGAATACTCCGTCGCGGGGGCACTCCGGCGGTGTTGCGTCTCTACGACGCAGCGGAGAGCAAGCGCGGTCAAAGCGGTGACGGCGCGGTGTGCGTCCTGCTCGTCCTCGATGAGGGCGATCGTGCCAGCGTGGACGCGTCCATGAGCATCGTCGACGAGGAGTGTTTGGCAACGCCCGGTTGCGCGCCTGGCGACGTCGACTTGGTCGAGCGATGGATGCATCACCGCAACGACACCAGTGCTCTGCAGGCTCTCACGAGGAAGGGTTTCGTCGTGGACACGATGGAGATCGCCGCTCCGTGGGGACGACTGAGTGAGATCTTCGAGGCCTGCCGCGCCGCGATGCTGGCGGTGCCGCATGCGCGTACGGCCACCTGCCACCTGTCGCACAGTTACATCGACGGTGCCTGCCTGTACTTCACGTTCGCCGCGAACCCACCGGCCGACGAGGTGGAGTCCACGTACATCGCCCTGTGGGACGCCGGCACCCGCGCCGTTCTGGCGCACGGGGGAAACCTCAGCCACCATCACGGGGTGGGACTCAATCGCGCGCGCTTCATGGAAGAAGCGCTCGGGTCGGGTTTCACGGTGTTGCGCGCCTTGAAGAACTCCCTCGACCCCCGGGGCATCCTCAACCCCGGCAAGATGGGCCTGCCCCTGCCGGACGGCTGGCACGGGGTTCGATGGCCGTGAACGTCGTCCGTTCGACCAGTCGTTGGGACCGCGCGGCGATTCGAGCCGGCGCGTCGGTCGCCTTGGTGTTCGCCGTGCCGTTGTCGGTGGTGGCGCGCATCCTCGCCGGTGACGAAACACCCGAAGGTGGCACGGCCACCCTGGTCGTGCTGTTGTCGCTCGGTGCCGCGATCGGCTTTTTGTTGGGTGCAGGGGTGGCGGCCTGGCATCAACAGCGCGGCACTCCGCTCTCGCACGGGATCGTCACCGCCGCCGTCACCTACGTCGTTCCCCAAGCCATCCTCATCGTCGTCAAACTCGCTCGTGGGGGCGAGGTGCGATGGACCGGTGTCATCTTCAACCTGACCGTGATGATCTCCATGGGGGTTCTCGGAGGCCTGCTGGGATCTTCGATGCGCAAGCGCGGTGCTCGACCGTCCAGTCAACGCTGACGTGACAGACTCCTCCCATGAGCGGCTCCGTACTGGTCGTCGATGTCGGGACGAGTGGACTGCGAACCGGCGTCGTGCGCCCCGACGGTTCGGTGAGCGGGCTTCACCATCGAGCCTTCGTCCCGTCCAGCCCCGTGGCCGGACTCGTCGAATTCGACGCCGTCGAGATGGCCCGACTGGTTCTGGAGGTTGCTCGACGATCGATCTCCGACGCCGGTCCCGTCGCATCGGTTGGCATCACCAATCAGCGCGCGTCCACCGTCGTTTGGCGCCGGAGCACCGGAACACCCATCGGACCGGCGCTCGGTTGGCAGGACCTACGCACCGTCGGTGAGTGCATCACCGCCAAACTCGAACACGGCCTCGCCTTGGCCCCGAACCAATCGGCGACGAAAGTGGCCTGGCTCTTGAGGAATCATGTCGGCGACGCCGCCGCCGTAGCGGCCATCGTCGACGATCTCGCCTTCGGAACCGTCGACACCTGGATCGCCTGGACCTTGTCGCGCGGCAACCTGCACGTCACCGATCACGGGAACGCCGCGGTCACCGGATTGTGCGAGATCACCGCCGAGGGAGGACCGCGTTGGCATCGGCGCGCGTGCGGCGCACTCGGGATTCCGATGGAGATCCTGCCTTCGATCGTCCCGTCGTCGGGCGTCATCGGACTCGCCTGCGCCCTCGACGACTCTCCCCCGATCGCGGCGTTGGCTGGGGACCAACAGGCATCGTTGATGGGTCAGTCCTGCGTTCGACCCCACATGGCCAAATGCACCTTCGGCACCGGTGGAATGATGAACGTGCTGCTCGGTACCGCGGCACCCGAAAAAGCCGAGCGTTCCGCCCACGGCACGTTCCCGATCGTGGCATGGAGTCGCCAAGCCGCGTCGATTCCCGAGATGTGGTGGGCGTCGGAGGCGATCATGTTGTCTGCCGGCACGAACGTCGAATGGTTGCGCGACGACCTGGGAATCATCGCCGACGCCGCCGAGAGCGACGCCGTGGCCGCGACGTGCTCCGTTACCGATGGCGTCATGTACGTGCCGGCATTGTTGGGCCTCGGCACTCCCTCGTGGGACTACGGCGCTCGGGGTGCTTTGCTCGGTCTGACTCGGGGCTCGGGGCGGGCCCAGGTGATTCGGGCGGTACTGGAGGGGGTGGCCCATCGAGGTGCCGATCTGCTGGACGCCGTCGAGGCCGACCATCCCGCTGTGCACGTGCCCGAGATCCGCGTCGACGGAGGAATGAGCCGGAACCGCACCTTCGTGCAGGCCCTCGCCGATGCCACCGGTCGACCGGTGGCGGTCTCACCCATCAGCGACGCCACGACGCTGGGTGCCGGTTATCTGGCCGGACTCGCCACGGGCACCTGGTCCTCCCTCGACGAGATCGCCAATCTCTGGCATCCGCTGTCGGTTGTGGAGCCCCGAACCAGTTTCGACCGAGCTCGTGAGCGGGCGAAATGGGCCGACGCTGTGACCCGCGCCTCCGGTTGGATACCCGAGCTGTCGGGCCTCGACTTCTAAGATGCAGTGCCACTCGGGCGACTCGACCGCCCCGTTCGCACGCCCGGTTTGGAAAGGACACTCGTGAGCACGTCCCCCGTGAGCAGTACCAGCGACAAGGTTGTCGCCACTCCCCCGCGTCGTCCGACATCGGCCGACATCGAGTTGCTGGCCTTTGCCCAGTCCGCCGAACTGTCCGCGCGCGACTTGTACGAGCAGGCCGTGGCTGCCGGAGCGGGAGGCGATCAGGTCGCCAGTTTGGTCGCTCTGGGCGCCCACCATGACGCCTACGCGCAGTCTTTGTCGGCGTTGTTGGGCACTGACGCACCGCGGGAGCGCAACGACGTGTTGTTCTCCGCTTTGACGACCGGATTCGGTCCGGACACCGAGTCGATGGCTCTGGCCGCCCACGGGCTCGAGAACACCTTGGTGGTCACGCACACCGACCTCCTCGGCCTTCTCGAGGGCACCGAGGGCGCTGCGCTCGTCGCTTCCATCCTCATCGGCGAGTCACGTCACTGTGCCGCGATGGCCGCCTTGGCCGGCAAGTCGCCCGTGAGCGATATCGATTTGTTCCTGAAGACGTCCGAGGTCGACTCCCTCGCGCCGAAGGCCTGATCCGGAGATGACCATGAGCGATTTCAACCGTGATGAACTGCGTCGAGCGTTGCGCGACACCGCCGACCACCGACGCGATGCCCTTGGTCCGATCGTCGAGGCCACCCGAGGGCTGAACTTCACTCGCTCACTCTCGCGTCGTCGCTTCTTCATCGCCGGCGGTGCCACCGTGTCGTTCGCCGCCTTGGTGGCGGCCTGTGGCGGTTCGGAGTCCGCCGGTATCGCTCGCTTGGGAGACGCGCCAACACCGAACAAACTGGTCGAGGCCGATGTCACCGACATCGCATTGTTGCGCACGGCGACCTCCCTCGAACACAACGCCATCTTCGTGTACGAGGCCGTCGCCCGCGCTGGCGTGCTGTCTGGTGACGCCGCCGAGATCGCCAAGCGTTTCCTCGACGACCATCGCTCGCACGCCGAGGCCACCGCGTCGCTCACCACGGGTCTCGGCGGCACGGCGTACTCGAAGCCCAACCCGCGCCTGCAGTCGATCTACATCGATCCGGCCCTCACCCTCATCCTCGGCGACGAGGAAACCGGTGTGCCCGCCACCGACGATCCGGCGGCCGACGTCTTGGCTTTGGCCTACGCGCTCGAAACCATCGCCGGTGCCACCTATCAGGCGTACGTGCCGTTACTCGATGACAAGTCGTTACGCGCCGCCGCCATGGGTATCGGCGACCAGGAGGCTCGCCACGCGGCATTGCTCGGCGTCGTCCTCAACCCCGGTCGCCTGGTCTCGTCGATGGGTCTCCCCATCGCCGCCGAGTACCAAGAGGACACCGACTCCCCCGCGGCGGCCTATGCGTCGCCGTCGGCGTTCGGAACTCAAGCGCCCGTTCCGGTGACGTTGGGTGCCCCCGGCGAGACCGGCACTCGCACCACGGTGAACCTCGAGACCCCGAGCCTGAACTCGATGATCTACGAGTACCTCGACAACGAGGGCTGAGCCCGCCCGTACACTTCTTGGCGACGGTGAGTCGGTCGGGTGACCGCGGCGAGCAAGCTCGTCGAGGAAAGTCGGGACTCCACGGGGCAGGATGCTGGCGCGAGCCAGGTGGGGGCGACCTCACGGATAGTGCAACAGAGAGAGACCGCCGATGGCCGGGTGACCGGATCAGGTGAGGGTGAAACGGTGCGGTAAGAGCGCACCAGCACGGCGAGTGATCGTCGTGGCTCGGCAAACCCCATTCGGAGCAAGGTCAAGCAGAGGAGTCGGGCGGCCCGTCCGGCCCGGGCAACCGGGTCGCTCCTCGGGTAGACCGCACAGATGGATGGTCACCGAGTCGGGCTCGCCCGGCTCACAGAATCCCGCTTACAGACCGACTCACCGTCACCCACCATCGATTCCGACTCGTCACTCGCCGCGGGCCGACGCCGCCGCAATGACGCGCTCGAGTTCCTCCAGTTGCATCGGATCCCTGACACCCAACAATCGCGCGTAGAAACGCAAACCCTTCGGAGATCCGACCACGCGCACCGGTATGCGGTCACCGAGATCCGAACCGAACTCGGTGGGAATGTCGACCGTCTCCACACCGGCGTCGAACAAATCGGACTCGTCGGCCGCCAGAGCCGCGGCGTCGAATCCTCCCAGGCCGTAACTCTCGGCGTCGACGAAGAAGGTGTACTCGGCCATGTCGAGCAATCTAGGCCCGGCGCCGAAAGCCGGGGTGAACGTGAGCCACCGGAGCCGTCTCGTTGGTGCCGGGTCCGGGACCAGGCACTAAATTCTCGTCCATGAGCACGAAACTCCCTCGCGTACCACTGAGCGACATCGATCTGTCGTCTCCCGAGTTTTGGACCGCCGATCGGGCGTGGCGCGAGGATGCGTTTCGCACCCTGCGCGACGAGAAACCCTTCGCCTTCTTCGAGGAGCGCGTGATCGAGGACGCTCCGTTCCCGCCCGGGCCGGGCTATTACGCCGTGACTCGCCATGACGACATTTGGCAGATCAGCCGCAACGCCCAACTGTTCTGCAGCGGTAAGGGCAGCAACATCGGTGACCTTCCGGTGGAAATGAACGAATTCTTCGGATCCATGATCAACATGGACGATCCCAAGCACTTTCGTCTGCGCAACATCGTCTCGCGCGGGTTCACCCCCAAGGAGGTCACGCGCATCGAGGATCAGGTGCGTGACCGCGCCGATCGTTTGGTGACCGAACTGATCGAACGCTTCCCGAGCGGCGAATGCGACTTCGTCGAGGAAGTCGCTGCGGCTCTTCCGCTGGCGATCATCTGCGACATGATGGGTATCCCCGAGCAGGATCACAAGAAGATCTTTCATTGGACCAACGTCATCCTCGGGGTGGGCGACCCCGAATTCGTGGGCTCGTACGAAGAACTCATGGGCGTGGCACTCGAGATGTTCATGTACGCCCAAGCATTGGGCGAAAGTCGCATCGACCACCCGCAAGACGACGTCACGTCAGCGATGATGAACGCCGTGGTCGACGGCGAGCGCCTCACCGCTCAGGAATTCGGTTCTTTCTTCATCCTGTTGGTGGTGGCCGGCAACGAAACCACCCGAAACGCCATCAGCCACGGCATGAAGCTGCTCACCGACCACCCCGAGCAGCGCAAGATCTGGTTCGACGACTTCGAGACCCACACCCGCACCGCGGTGGAAGAGATCGTCCGCTACTCCACGCCGGTGATCCACTTTCGACGAACGGTCACCGCGGACACTGTGCTGTCGGGCCAAGAGCTCAAAGCCGGCGACAAGGTGGTCATGTTCTACGCCTCGGGGAACCGGGACGAGCGCGTCTTCACCAACCCGGACAGTTTCGACGTGACCCGTGCGGTGGCCCCGGCTCAGGTGGGTTTCGGAGCCGGCGGGCCGCACTTCTGCCTCGGCGCCAACCTGGCCCGACGTGAGATCCAGGTGATGTTCGACGAGATACGACGTCGACTGCCCAACATGCGCATCACCGGCGAACCGGCCTACCTGCAGAGTTCGTTCATCAACGGCATCAAGCGCATGCCGTGCAGCTGGTCCTGACCAAGGCCACTCAGTCCATCTCGCCGGCGAGGTAGTGGCGACGGCACAAAAGTTCGTACCGGACCACGTCACCGAACATGGGCTGCGGTGCGTCACCGGTGTCGCCCACGACCACCGTCTCTCCTTCGTACACCACCGTTCCGTTCACGACGCGGGCGTTGTGGGTGGCCCGTGAGCCGCACCAGCAACGGGCCTCCACCTGCATTTCGACGCGCTCGTCGGCGACTTCGAGCATGCGCCGGGTTCCGTCGAACAGCAGACCCCGGAAGTCGGTGATCAATCCGAAGGCGTACACGTCGACCCCCAACTCGTCGACGATGCGCGCGAGCTGATCGCACTGGACCGCGGAATAGAACTGAACCTCGTCGCACACCACGAAATCCAGCGGCGACCGCGATCGGGCCAGCTCGAACAGATCGAGGTCGGCACTCACCTCTACGGCCGGAGCAGACACGCCGAGACGGCTGGTCACCTGGGTGCCGTCGCGGTCGAGTTTGGTGAGCAACAAACCGCTGCGATCGCGAACGGCGAGATTGTGATGAATCTGCAAGGCGAGGGTGCTCTTTCCCGATCCCATCGTGCCGAAACTGAAACGCAACGTCGCCATGTGTCGCCCAAACTAGTCGCCCGCCGACGAGGACTCCGGAGTCAACGATCGACGCGCAGCTCCACTACCACCGCGGCGTGATCGGACGGTTGCACCGCGCGACCATCGACGTCCTCGGGAACCAGCCCGACCAACCACGCATGAAGCGGATGCCCCATGGGCTTGGGTCGGGGCCACGAGACGAACACATAATCCAGGCGACGATTCGGCCAGAAGGCGTCGATCTGGTACTCGTTGTCCGACCGCCAGGTGTGCCCGGGACCCTCGCCGCGTTGCTCCCATGCGTCGGACATCATCAGGTTCGGATGGCGCGGTTCGGTCCGACCGGTGAGACGTCGGATCTCGTCACTGTCGGGTACGGCATTGAAGTCACCTGCGACGACCACCGGAAGATCGGACGCGGGATCGCCCCGCAGGTCTCGAATCAGGTCCGCGAGAGCATCGACCTGACGGAGTCGCACGGCCGATTCGTCGAAGCGATGGTTCAGGTGTGTGCAGACGACCGGCCAAGAGCCCCACGGTGTGTCCAGCCGGACGTGAACGGCCTTGCGATAGCCCGCGTCGGTGTCCTTTCCCGGCAAGGCGACCTGACCCGTCGAGAGGATCGGCCACCGCGAGAGGATCGCATTGCCCATCGCGGACTCGCCGTCCGCGCCCGAAGCACGCGGAAACCAGGGCCCGTCGGACACGAAACAGTGCAGCCCGAGATCGCGGGCGAGATCGTGGGCGAAGGTGTCGACGGTGGTCCCGATCCGCCGACAAGCCACCTCCTGCAGACACAACACGTCGGGGTTTTCCCGTTCGATCACCCGCCGAATGGCCTCGCGGCGCAATTCGAAGGGACCGAACTCGTGCCAGAGGTTCCAGGTCATCACCCGTAGGTGACGTGCGCCGTCAGCCGGCATTGTGGCGGGAGTCGAAACGACGCTCGGCGTTCATCGAGAGGAACCGTAGATCACCAGAGGGCGAGAACGTACCCTGGATGTCGACGATCATGTGGGTGGCAGCCGACGTGTACAGACAGAACGAACCATCGGCGTCCACCGGCACCACCGCCAGGTTCGCCGCCGTGCGTCCGGGGATCACGTTGGCGTTCGATGCGGTCTCGGTGCTCGGTCGCAGCGCCGAGCATTTGTCAGCCTGCACGTACCCCGTCGCCACGCTGTCGGTGAGGGTGATGTTCACCAACACCGCCGATGCGCCGGCCGGGGCCGTAAGGCGCAGGATTCCCCCGACCGGACGGCGCACACCACAACCATCGACGTGGCACTTGCGGGTGTCCACGAGTCGGGTCTGGGGCGTCAAGGTGAGCCCCCACTGGCCAGCGGGCGAGAATGCTCCCTGCACGTCGACGATCTGGTGCAACTCAGCGGACGTCGCGGTGCAGAATCCACGCGTGGCACCGACGTTGCCCACGGTGACGACGGCCAGATTCGACACGATGTCGTTGGAGCCGAAGTTCAAATTGGAAGATACCTGACCGCGCACGGCGAGCGATTCACAGGAATCCGTGGTGAGGAAACCACCGTTGGCGGCCGTGTCGGTGACGGTCACGTTCGCGAGCAGCGACGTCGAGCCGGCCGGTGCCTGTGGCACCGGGACTCCGCTCAACGACGCCGGGGTGGCTCGACCACCGAGGCGACACGCTCCGGCCGCGTCGCATCGATCGCCCTTGCGCGTGTCGAGCACCCGCGTGGGGGTCACGAGCGTGAAGCGACCCGAGGTCGGTCCCGCCACTGCCGAGGGAAGGAAGAACCCCTGCGCATCGACGATGACGTGCATCGGGTGCGAGTTGTAGAGGCAGAAACGCCCGAGGGAGTCGAGCGGAACGACCGCCAGGTTGGCCACGGTTCCACCCTTACCCACGTTGCCGTTGGACCAGGCCCGTTCACCCGAAATGGGGACGTCGCACCGTTCCGCCGTCACGAACGCGTCGGTGTTCGCGCCGGTGAGGGTGATGTTCACCAACGCCGCGGTGGCACCGGCCGGTGCCTGAAGCACGATCGGGGTGCGCCAGCCAGCCTGCGGGCGATCGGACCAGGCGCAAGTACGAACCGTCGTCGTTCCCTCCACCTGATTGCTGCAATAACGGGTCACGGTCGCGCCGTTGAATCGCGCGATGGCCACGGCCTCGTCGGGGGTTCCTCGGAACTCGAAGTGCATCGGGTCACGCAGGATGTTCGACTTCTGCGCCGTCGGTGTTTGGCAGCCACCGTTCCAGCCGTACCCACCCCACAACAAGCCCCACTTCTGTGCGATGTCCACGACCCACTTGGGCATGTCGGTGCGCATCGGCACGGCGCACGCGGTGGTGGCGCCGTTCTCGGCCGACGGTACGTAGCGAATCTCGGGGTTCGCGCTCACGTTGATGTCGATCGCCAGCCCCCACGCATGGTTCGACAACGACTTCGCGTCGAGGCCCATGCAGTCCTTGCGCGTGTTGGACGTGCAGCGGAAGTTGTATCCGATGACGTCGCGAACCTTGTATCCCTTGGACTGGATCTCGGCGAGGAATCCCTCGAAAAGCACGAGGGCCCCCGGAGGGGCCTGCACCGCCCCGGACTTGATGGTCCCGACCTTGCCGACGTTCCTCCAGAGGTTCTGTTCCCACGTGCGCAACGCCTCGGATCCGGTATACGACCATCCGAGCCACTTCCAACCGGGTTGGACCGAGCCATCGGTGTTGATCGGGAACGGCGGAGTGCCCCAACCGCGTTCGGCCGGCTCGGAATACTTCGACACCACGCACGTCACCACGTCACCGGTGGCGATCTGAGCGTCCGTACAACGAGCGGGCATCGAGGGCGTCAGCCACGGCGTGGAGTCGGAGGAGTCGATGTTGGCGGGTCGGATTCCGGTCGGCGACGCGCTGGCCTTGGCCGACGCCGGTGCGGTCAACATCGCGAACATCATCACCACGTACACCACGAGGCCGACGAGGACGACGAACGGAGCGAAACGGGTGGCTCGGCGGGGAGGACGCCGACCCCCGTTGCGGGGGCTCAGGATCGACTGGCTCGACACGGGCACAGGTATCGGAGTCACCGTGACGGGCCTTGAGAATCTCGCGGAGATTCACCCTCTCAACTGGGAGAACGCACACTTTGCCCCGAATCGGGCGTTCCTCTTGTCGAGCCCCACAAGGCGAACCGCGAAACGCACCACAAGGAGAGACCATGAAGCCCACCCTCAGACTGGACCATTCGATGATCGTCGCCCGTCGCGACGAGCGCATCCACGCCCTCCTGGAGTTGACCGCTCCCCCGGCGCCGACCCTCGAACGCCCGCCTCTCGACATCGCCCTCGTCATCGACCGATCAGGTTCGATGGAGGGTCGACCCCTCGACTCGGTGCGCAAAGCGGTTCTCGAACTGCTGCGCGTCGCCGGCGCCAACGATCGCATCGCGGTGGTCACCTTCGACACCTCGGTCGACGTCGTGCTGCCCCTCGACCACCACGACGTCACCACCGTCGCCGGTCGCATCCGCGCCATTCACAGTGGCGGCTCCACCAACCTCTCCGCCGGCTGGTTGAAGGGCGTCGAGATTCTGACCTCGTCTGAGCGCCCCGACGCGGTGGCTCGGGTGGTGGTACTCACCGACGGACACGCCAACGCGGGCGTCACCGAACCCGACGCGTTGTGCACGATGGTGCGCGGCGCCACCGATCACGGCGTCACCACGTCGCTCATCGGATTCGCCGACGGCCACGACGAAAATCTCATTGCGGCTCTGGCTGACGCTGGGCGCGGCAACGACTACTGGTGCGCCGGACCCGATCAAGCGCTGAACGTCTTCACCGCCGAATTCGCCGGTCTGGCGTCGGTCGTGGCCCAGAACCTCTCGGTCGAGGTTCGACCGACCGTGGCCACCGCCGCCTTCGAGTGCCTCAACGAGTTCGACACGTCGCCCGTCCCCGGCAACGAGACCGCCCGGGTGATCAACATCGGCGATGCGTACGGTGACGAGGTACGACGCCTGGCGCTGCGCTTCGCGCTCCGGCCGGTGAGCACCACCGACGAGGTGTTGGTCGCCGATCTGGTCGTGCGTTGGGCCTCGACCGTCGGCTCGATCGCGTTGCACGAGTTGGTCATTCCGGTCACCGTGAACAGCGTGAGCGAAGGTTCGTCGCGTCCGGATCCGGACCCCCGGGTGGTGGAGCACGTCGTACGGTTGGAGGCCGCCGACGACCGTCGTCGGGCCATCGAAGCCGCACGTCATCGTCACTTCGACGAGGCTCGACGTTTGGCCCACCGAGCCGCCAACAACCTGATCGGGGTCGGTGCCGACCCGAACGAGGTGAGCGAACTGATGCGCTTCGCCGCCGACATCGAGCACACCGACGAAACCACCATCAAGGGCATGCGCTCCGCCAGTCGACAGATCAACAAGGGTCGTCGCTCACGCTTCGATCCGAACAACCCGTTCTGAGTGTCGGGGGTCCGTCGGTTACCGTTTCTCTCGGGTTCGGCATTCGCCCGAATCCGGGAGATACGGCACGGGGGAACGTCATGGGTGATCGATTCGAGGATGGGTTCGCGGGCTGCGTGGCCGTGGTGACCGGTGGCGGCACGGGAATGGGTCGCGAGCTGGTGCGCCAACTCACCGCCGACGGCTGCGACGTGGCCACCTGCGACGTGATCGCCGAGAACCTCGACGAGACGGTGGCCATCTGCTCCGCCGACGGCAACACCGGAGAGGTTCTGCCGTTCATCGCCGATGTGTCCATCGAGGCCCAGGTGTTGGCATTCCGCGATGCCGTCGCCGCCTGGCGCCCGCACGTGAACCTGCTGTTCAACAACGCTGGTATCGGCGGTGGCGGCAGCATCGTGCTCGACGGACGCGAGGAATGGGAAAAGACCTTCGGGGTGTGCTGGTACGGCGTCTACTTCAACACCCGCGCGTTCCTGCAGTTGCTGTTGGACGCACCGATTGGCCACGTGGTCAACACCAGCTCGGTCAACGGTTTCTGGGCCTCGCTCGGCCCGGGTATTCCCCACACCGCGTACAGCGCGGCCAAGTTCGCGGTGAAGGGCTTCACCGAGGCCCTCATCACCGACTTCCGCATCAATGCCCCGCACCTGCGGGCCTCGGTGGTGATGCCCGGACACATCGGAACCTCCATCGCCATCAACTCGCGCAAGTTGTTGGGCGCCGACCCCAAAGAAATGACGACCGAACAGGTCGCTCAGTTGCGCGAACGCTTGTCACGGGCCGGACTCGATGTCAGCGGTGCCAGTGATGAGGACCTTCGCGTGGGCATCCAAGCCCAAGGAGAAGCGTTCCGTGATCATGCACCCACCTCGGCGGCGCAGGCCACCGCCATCATCCTCGACGCCGTGAGGCGCGATGATTGGCGCGTCCTGGTGGGAGACGACGCCGTGATCCTCGACGAGATGGTGCGGGCGAACCCGACCGACGCCTACCAGCCCGACTTCATGACCCGGGTGCACGCCCGAGGGGCTCTGAGGTTCACGGACAACTGAGGACGTGACAGGAACCTCGCGTACGGACCGAGATTTCCATTCGGGTCACGACTCCGCTTCGTACACTTGGGGGAGTGTCTTGGAGTGACGTACAAGTCATCGGTGTGCTGCGCGAGGTCAAGGCCGACGAGCGACGAGTGGCCCTGACACCGGACGGTGCGCGCGCTCTGGCCAGCGATGGCCGAACCGTGGTGGTGGAGACCGCCGCCGGCGAGGGAGCCGGTTTCTCCGATGACGAGTACCGCGCCGCCGGCGCCGACATCGCCGTCTCGTCGCGCGAGGTGGCCGATCGCGCCGGACTGTTGCTTCACGTGAAGGAACCGCAAACGTCGGAGTTCGATCTGTTCGGACCTCACCACACCCTGTTCACCTACCTGCACCTGGCCGCCGCCCCCGAGGTGGTCGCCGCTCTGACCGCCTCGGGTTGTCGGGCGATCGCTTACGAATCCGTCGAGGTCGACCGCGTCTATCCGCTACTGGCTCCCATGAGCGCGGTGGCGGGTCGGTTGGCCGCCCAGAGTGCCGCCACGTACCTCGAAGCGCGCAACGGTGGTCGCGGAGTGCTCTTCGGGGGTATCGCCGACGTACCCCCGGCCCGGGTATTGGTGATCGGTGCCGGCGTGTCGGGTCGACATGCAGCCGCCGTCGCCGCCGCGATGGGTGCCGAGGTGATCGTCGCCGATCTCGACGAGACCCGAGCCCAGGCGGTTGCCCGAGACATCGGTGGCAACACGCGGGGCATCGCCTCGGGCCCCCGCGTCATCGACGAGTTGGCGCCCACCTGTGACGTGATCATCGGTGCGGTGCTTCTGCCCGGTCGGGCCGCGCCCACCGTCATCACCAGCACCACGTTGGCCTCCATGCCCCGCGGTTCGGTGATCATCGACATCGCCATCGATCAAGGGGGCTGTGTGGAAGGCGTGCGGTCCACCACCCATCAGGACCCGATTCGCGACATGGGGCACGTACGGGTGTCGGCCACGCCCAACATGCCCGCCGCAGTCCCGCGCACCGCCACGGCCGCGCTGACCGCGGCCACGTTGCCGTACGTGCGTGCCTTGGCCGCGGGCTGGCCCAGCGCCATCGCCCGTCACCCCGAACTGGTGGGCGCCGTCAACGTCGAGGGTGGACGCGTGGTGCATCCCGAGGTGGGGGCCGCGTTGGGTCTGTGACGACGCGCACGAGTTCGCGTCAGTAACGCGGACAACGAGGCGGGTCGTCGTCGCTGTGCTTGGCGAAGGCGTATCCGCATTCGCGGCACACGTCGTCGCTCGCCGGTCGTCCCGCTCGCCGCCGCCGCCGTTCCTCACGTATGTCATCCAACTCCGCCTGTCGCTCGGCCTTTTTCTTTCCGTGCCGATAGGCCAGGTACGCACCCAACAGTCCCATGATCTCTCCTCGAGTTCCCCGAACGAGCGTGACGGGTCGAACTGTGCGCTCGGCTTTGCCAATCGGGTCCGGCGGCTGAGAGACTCACTTTATGAGTACTGCCTCCATCACCGATTCCGCCCGCGCCACCGTGGAGGCCGCCCTCGAGGAGTTCCTGGCCGCCAATGACCCTCACACGATGAGCAACATTGCGTTCCGAGGCGCCCGATTCGATGCCGGATTGGCGTGGGTGCACTTTCCCGTCGGACATGGTGGTCTTGGTCTGCGACCCGAACTGAATCGGCTCGTGGAGGAGCGCCTGCGCAAGGCCGGTGCCCACGCCCAGGATCCCGCCTCGTTCTTCATGGCCCTGGCGGGTCCCACCATCGTCACGCATGGCAGCGACGAGGTGAAGAAGCGGTTCCTGCGCCCGATGTTCACCGGCGAGGAGCGTTGGTGCCAATTGTTCAGCGAGCCCGGGGCCGGATCGGACTTCGCCGGGCTCGGCACCCGCGCGGTGCGCGACGGTGACGAATGGGTGGTGAACGGCCAGAAGGTCTGGAACACCATGGCTCATCTTGGTGACTGGGGAATGCTCGTGACGCGTACCGATCCGGAGCAGCCCAAGCACAAGGGCATGACCTACTTCGCCATCGACATGCATTCCGCCGGCGTCGAGGTTCGCCCGCTGCGTCAGATCACCGGCGAGGCCGAGTTCAACGAGGTCTACATGACCGATGCGCGAGTGCCTGATTCGCAACGCATCGGCGAGATCGGCGAAGGATGGCGCGTGGCCCTGACCACGCTCATGAACGAGCGCACCGCCATCGGAGGCGGCGGGGGTGGAAACGCCAAGCGTCGTGGCCCCATCGACGAGGCCGTTCGCCTATGGAGAGGTCGGCCGGCCGACCAGCGCGACCGGGCCCATCTCGACCAGTTGATGCGTCTGTGGTGCAAGAGCGAGGTGTTGCGTCTCACCAATGCGCGCGCCGCCCAGGCGGCCAAGGCCGGCAACCCCGGACCCGAAGGTTCCATCGCCAAACTCATGCTGGCCGAGTTCAACAAGAAAGTCACCGAGTTCTCGGTGGAGTTGATGGGCGCCAACGGCATGATCGACTACGACTACACCTTCCGGCGACCCGACAACCTCAGCGTCGACGGGTTCGAAGCTGGGGTGCGCCATTCCTTCCTGCGTTCACGGGCCAACTCCATCGAAGGTGGAACCAGCGAGATCATGCGCAACATCCTGGGCGAGCAGGTGTTGGGCCTTCCCGGTGAGCCGCGCGTGGACAAGGAACTTCCCTGGATCAAGGTCCCCCGCAACTGACTCGTTCGCCGGTGGGTCGATCTTCGACCCGTGAGCGACCACGATGGGCAAGACTGCTGACGTGCGCACGAAACGTGGACTCGAGATTCCCGACGAATGTCTGCACTGGACCTTTGCTCGTGCCGGAGGCGCCGGCGGTCAACACGTGAACAAGACCGCATCGAAGGCCACACTCACCGTGTCGACCGACACCTTGCAGGGAGCACCCACCAAGGTGTCGCGCGTGCGCGAAAAGTTGGGACCCGAGATCGTCGTGACCTGCCAGGAGAGTCGCAGTCAATGGCGCAATCGACAGCTGTGCCTCGAGCGACTGGTCGAGATCATCGACGAGGCCGCGGCGCCACCGCCCGCGCCCCGGCGAGCGACCAAGCCCACGCGGGGTGCCGTCGAGCGACGGATCGCCACCAAGAAGAAACACGGACACAAAAAGGCCGGGCGTCGCGGGGACTGGTGAGCCCGCTACCGTCGCCGACATGCCCAGCCGCTTCGCCCTGAAATCCATGAACGCCATCCACAAGACCTTGCTCACGGTGTCGTTCGGTCGCATCGGTTGGAATGCCGGCAGCATGCCCGTGTTGAAACTGACCACGGTGGGTCGCAAGTCCGGCGCGAAGCGCGAGGTGATGCTCACCTCTCCCCTGCAGATCGGTGACACCTGGGTGATCGTGGCGTCCAAGGGTGGCGACGACGATCACCCGGCGTGGTACCTGAACCTTCTCGCCGAGCCGCGCGTGGAGGTCGACATTCGCGGAACGCGTTCGGTGCGCACCGCGCGCGTGGCCACCACCGACGAGCGCGCCTCGATGTGGCCCCGCATCACCGCGGCGCACGCCAACTACGCCGGCTACCAGAATCGGACGTCGCGCGAGATCCCCGTGGTGTTGTTGGAACCCGCCGACTGACGACGGTCGTTAGCCTCGACATCGTGCCCACGATCGAACGCGCACCCATCGCCGGCGCCTTCGGAGGAGGCGGACTGTTCGGCATCGGTTACGCCTTGGGCATCTTGGACACCCTGCGCTCGCGGGGCGTCGATCTGGAGCGGGCCCCCATGATCGGCACCTCGGCCGGTTCGTGGGCGGCGGCGGCCACCGCCCTCGGTGTGGAGTATCGAGCCCTGGCCACCCTCCAAGTGCCGCGCTTCCCCAACCCGCGGGCCGGGGTGTTGGCGCGTTCGGCCCGACGCGTGTTCGGCGCCGGCAACATCGCCAACATCACCGCGGTGGCATGCTCACTGCCCCGGTTGAAACGGGTGGAGTTGTTCGGCGCCTCGACCCCCATTCACCACATGGTCGCGGCCTCGTCGGCGGTGCCCGGACTACTGGCCCCGCAACGCATCCGGGGAACCTTGTACGTCGATGGCGGAGTGCGGTCGGGCGTCAGCGTGGATCTGGCGGCCCACGCCGACCTTCTCATCGTGATCGCACCGCTGGCCGGGGCCATGTTCGGCCCGTTCAACGACGTCGTGGAGCGCAACACCGACGACGAGATCGCCGAATGGCAAGCCGTCACCGGCGGGCGCACCATCTTGTTCGCCCCCTCGGTCGTGACGTCCCGCGCGGCCTCGCTACCCCATCACCTGTTCGACAAGGATCGCGCCATGGCGGCCTACGAGTTGGCCCGCAACGAAGCCCTCAACAGGCCCCTCTGAGAAAAGCGCGATCGCGGTGAGGTTCGGTGCAGGTCAGCTGCAGCCCGAAGTGCTACCACACGACGGGCAGGCGTGGCAGGACCCGGCACGGATCATCTGCACGCCACACTGCATGCACATCGGCGCATCGCTGTGCCCCCGGCCCGGACGCACGAACTCGGCCGAGATGTCACTCACCGGGGCGGTCGGCGCGATGCCGAGTTCCATCTGCGTGACCAACTCTTCCACCGAGGGGATGCTCTTGGGATCGGCGGCCACTTCGGAACCCTGGGTCGACTGAATCGCCGATTCCTCGACGCCGGGCAGCGTGGGCTGCAGGCGCTCGTCGATGGAGAAGATACCCAGTTCCTCACGCTCCTCGTAGGTCATGTACTCGAGCGCGAGACGACGGAACAGGTAGTCCATGATGGATGCCGCGAAGCGAATGTCCGGATCGTCGGTCATGCCGGCCGGCTCGAAGCGCATGTTCACGAAGGCCTCGACGAAGGCCCGCATGGGTACGCCGTATTGCAGGCCGTAGCTGATGCTCTTGGCGAAGGCGTCCATGATGCCTGACAGGGTCGAACCCTGCTTGGACACGGTGAGGAACACCTCTCCGGGGCGACCGTCCTCGTATTCGCCGATGGTGGCGAAACCCTTGCAGTCGGCCACGCGGAACTCGAACGTGCGACCACGTCGGCTGCGGGGCAACTTCTGACGCACCGGCTTGGTGACGACCCGCTCGACGATTCTTTCGACCACCGACGATGCGGCGACCACGGGAGCGTTCGTCTTGTCGTCGTCCTTCTTGGCGGTGGAGAGGGGCTGGCCCACTTTGCAGTTGTCGCGGTAGATCGCCACCGCCTTCAGGCCCAATTCCCACGACAGCATGTGCAGGGCCTCGATGTCCTCGATGGAGGCCTCCTCAGGCATGTTCACCGTCTTGGAGATGGCCCCCGAGATGAACGGCTGCACCGCTCCCATCATGCGCACGTGACCCTCGTAGTGGATGGTGTTGTCGCCCATCGAGCAGGCGAAGATCGCCACGTGTTCGGCCTTCAGGTGCGGGGCACCCAGAATGGACTTCTCGGTGTCGATGTAGGCGATGATGTCGTCCACCTGCTGTGGGCTGTAACCCACCTTGCGCAAGGCGCGCGGGATGGTCTCGTTGACGATGACCATGTTTCCGCCACCCACGAGTTTCTTCATCTTCACCAGACCGAGGTCGGGCTCGATGCCGGTGGTGTCACAGTCCATCATGAGACCGATGGTGCCAGTGGGGGCGAGAACGGTGGCCTGCGAGTTGCGCACGCCGTACTCCTCACCGTCACGCACGGCGGACTCCCAGGCCTCCTGTCCGGCGCGCAGAAGAGCCGCCGGCGCGACGGACTCGTCGGCGACCTGATAGCTGGCGTCACGGTGCATGCGCAACACGTTCAGCATGTGGCGCTCGTTCTCGGCGAAGCCGGCGAACGGTCCCATGCGGCTCGCGGTACGTGCACTGGTGGCGTAGGCGTGGCCGGTCATGAGGCTGGTGAGTGCGGCGGCCCACGAGCGACCCTCGGGCGAGTCGTAGGGCAAACCAAGGGCCATCAGCAGTGCACCAAGGTTCGCGTAGCCCAAACCGAGTTGCCGGAACTTGCGGCTGTTCTCACCGATCTTCTCGGTCGGGTAGTCGGCCCGACCCACCAAGATCTCCTGGGCCGTGAACATGGTCTCGATGGTGTGCTTGTACGCGTCGACGTCGAAGTTGCCTTCCTCGTCGAGGTACTTGAGCAAGTTGATGGAGGCCAGGTTGCAGGCCGAGTTGTCGATGTGCATGTACTCCGAGCACGGGTTGGAGCCGTTGATACGACCAGACGCGTGCGCCGTGTGCCACTTGTTGATCGTGGTGTCGAACTGCAGGCCGGGATCGGCGCACTCCCACGACGCCGTGGCGATCTGACGCCACAGATCACGAGCGCGCACCGTGCGCACCGGCTCACCGTCGGTGACGGCACGGTAGGTCCAGTCGGTGTCATCTTTGACGGCCTGCATGAAGTCGTCGGTGACGCGCACGGAGTTGTTGGCGTTCTGATACTGGATGCTGAACGAGTCGGCGCCGTCGAGATCCATGTCGAAGCCGTTGTCGCGTAGGACCCGCGCCTTGCGCTCTTCTTTGGCCTTGCACCAGATGAACTCCTCGATGTCGGGGTGATCGACATTGAGGATGACCATCTTGGCGGCGCGACGGGTCTTGCCGCCCGACTTGATGGTGCCGGCCGAGGCATCGGCGCCCCGCATGAACGACACCGGGCCCGAGGCGGTTCCGCCACCCTGCAACAGTTCGGCGCTGGAGCGGATCTTGGACAGGTTGATGCCCGAGCCCGAACCGCCCTTGAAGATCACACCTTCCTCGCGATACCAGTTCAAGATGGCGTCCATCTTGTCCTCGACGGCCAAGATGAAGCAGGCGCTGGCCTGCTGGGGCACTCCTTTGACGCCGATGTTGAACCAGACCGGGCTGTTGAAGGCCGCGCGCTGGGTGAGGAGGATGAACTTCAGTTCGTCACGGAAGTTGTCGGCCTCGGCGTCGTCCACGAAGTAGCCGCCCTCGCGACCCCAGGTGGTGATGGTGTCGGCCACGCGATCGATGACCTGACGCAGCGATGACTCGCGCTCGACCGTACCCGGGGTGCCGCGGAAGTACTTCTGGGCCACGATGTTGGTGGCGTTCAACGACCACGTCACGGGGAACTCCACCCCCAGTTGTTCGAAGGCGACCGAACCGTCCTTCCAGTTGGAGATGCGAGCGTCACGCTTCTCCCAGACCACTTGGTCGTAGGGATGCACACCCGGGACGGTGAAAAGGCGGCGGATCCCGATGGCGAGGCGGTCCGGGGCGAGTGACATGTAGTTCTCCTGATTCTGTGAGCGGTGTTTGCGTGGTGGTCGAAAAGTGACGTGAAGATGAATCCGACCCGAGCCGGTGACCCCGTGGAGGGGACGCCGGAGCGGGCCGGAAGGTCTGCTCGAGGCACAAGATGTGGTGTTGACGGTTCCCCACCGCTGATCTCACCACAAAGTGTAGTGCTATTACACCAGTGTAGTTACGTGCTTGTCAACGATTGTCGCCTCCACCCTTTTTCGAGGGGTCGAGGTGGGTCAAGGCGGAGTCGCGGAGGCGGCACGACCGCGCAGGTTCAGGATTTGCGAGGTTCCCAAGCCGCCCCACACACACGCCCTGTGGGGCACTCGCCGCACCGCCGCACCGCCTCCGACTTGGAACTCACTGTACGCCGAGCACCCTGTGAAGAACGAGAGGACAACCCTGTGAATTTGTGGCCATGAGCAGGGGAAAAACCTGTTGATGGGGTGTGCAGAAGCCTGGGGAAAACCCCCGACGATTTCTCCCGCTCACCCTCAGGTCACTGAGCAGGGGTGATGTCGACCGGAATGCCGTTCAGCACCGAGGTGCCCGACAACGGATCGAGAGCCCGATCATCGCTGAGGATGTTCGAGTTCACCCCGGCCCGACCGGCGGCCACCGACATCTTGGTGCCGGGCGACGAGTGACCCCATCCGTGAGGCAGGCTCACCACGCCGGGAACGATGTCGGTCGTGATCTCCACCGGCGCAACCACACTTCCAACGCGAGACGAGATTGTTGCAAGTGCATCATTCTGCAACCCGAGCCGCTCGGCATCGATCGGGTGCATTTGCAAGGAACAATCCATCGAGCCCTTCATCAGGACGCTGATGTTGTGCATCCACGAGTTGTTCGACTTCAAATGCCGACGACCGACCAACACCATGGAACGAGAAGTCAACTCGTCGATCGCACGGCGCAGACGCGCGACGTCGGCGATCAGTGGCTCCGGCGCGAGTTCGACCAATCCGCTGCGCGTGCGTAACGCCTCGGGCAACCGCTCCCCCAAGGCGCCAAAGTCGACTCCGTGGGGGTTCTCGAGCAACAGATCGAGGCTGGCTCCGCCCGGATTCGCCCCAAAAGCCGCGCCATAGGGACCGGTGTGCAACATCAAATCGATCATGCGCGCAGGCCCACGTCGACCCGAAGCGTCGAGGGCCGCACGAATCTCGTGAGCATCTCGACCGAACACCGGAGACGAAACATCCGACGTCGCGCCACGGATGAGACTTTCGATCCCCTGATCGTCGGCGATCGCCACATCGACGTCGGGACCGAGACCCGCGGCGACCAAGCCGAGCTTGGCGAGAATCTCCCACTCGTCGGGCTGACCGTCGTCACGCGCGAGTACCGCCTCGCTGTAGTTCGCCACGTTGCGCACCGCGTACTGCAGCAAAAACACGTCGTAGTGATCGCGCTGCAATTGCGACGGCGGGGGAAGGATCACGTCAGCGTGACGAGTGGTCTCGTTCAGATAAATGTCGACGCTGATCATCAACTCCAACTTGTCCAACGCCGCGTCCAACTGCGCCGAGTGGGGCGTCGACAACACGGGGTTGCCGGCCACGGTGATCAAGGCGCGGATGGAGTCGGCGCCGGCGTCGGTTATCTCCTCGGCCAACGCGGCCACCGGATACTCTCCCATCACCTCGGGATAGCCCGACACCTTGGTTCGGCCTCCACCGCGGCCGATGCGAAAGCCCGATCCCTTACCGCCGGCCCCCCTGGTGGTGGGACTTCCGAGCGCGGGCTTGGTGAACATCACCCCGCCGGGGCGATCGAGGTTGCCTGTGAGCGTGTTCACCACGTCGATCAACCAACTGGCGGTGGTGCCGAACTCGGTGGTGGTGGTGCCGATGCGCCCGTACACCGAAGCCGACGGCGCAGCAGCCAACTCGTGGGCGATACGTCGAATGACGGCGGCGTCGATGCCGGTCGCGACCGCCACCGACTCGGGGGCGAAGTCGCGACTGACCGAACGCAACGCATCGACGCCGTCGATCATCGTCTGCAGTCGTGCGGGAATCCGCACCAGATCGTCGGTGAACAACACCTGCACGATCGACATCAGGAACAACGCATCCGAGCCGGGTCGAATCGCCAACCACTCGTCGGACTCTTCGGCGGTCTTGGTGCGTCGCGGATCGACCACCACCACCTTGCCTCCTCGCTCACGGATGGCCTGCAGACGTCCGGGGAAGTTCGGAGCGGTACACAGACTGCCGTTCGACGCGTAGGGGTTGGCGCCCAACATCAACAGGTAATCGGTCCGATCCAGGTCGGGTACCGTCACGCTGGCTCCGGTACCGAACATGTAACCACTGGCCACTTGCTTGGGCAGCTGGTCCACCGTCGACGCGCTGTAACGGTTGTGGGTGCCGAGACCGATCATCATCGAGCGGTTGTAGAGCATCGCCGACAACGAGTGAGCACTCGGGTTGCCCAGGTACACCGCCACCGCCTCGCGTCCATGGCGTTCGATCAGATCCTGTAGACGCCCGGCCACCTCGACCCACGCTTCGTCCCATTCCACCTCCACGTGCACTCCGTCGCGCTTGACCAGCGGCTTGCGCAAGCGGTCCGGATCCTCGTGGAGAGCTTTGAGGGCCGATCCCTTCGGACAGATGAACCCGTGAGAAAAGACATCGTTCATGTCTCCCCGGATACGGCCGATCGACTCACCCCGCTCCGTGATGTTGACAGTGATCTCGAGACCACACCCCGCTTCGCAGAGGGGACAGGTGCGCAACGCGGTGCGGGTTCGGTGCGATCCGGAGACGGAGGTATCGGTCACGGAACGACTCTAGATCGCCGCAATGTGGATCAGATCACGGGTGATTTGTCGAGCAACGCCGCCTCACGTTGGAAATCCGCGGCGGCATCGAAGTTCTTGTACACGCTGGCGAAACGCATGTAAGCCACTTCGTCGAGGGCCCGCAATCGATCGAGGACCGCCAGACCGATGCGGGTGGAGGGAATGTCACCGCCGATTTGACGCAGTTCGTCTTCGACCGAGTCGGCCAACGCGTTGATGGCCTCCTCGTCGATCGGGCGTCCCTTGCTGGCCGCACGAACTCCCGACGTCACCTTGACCCGATCGAACGGCTCGCGACCGCCGCTGGTCTTGATCACCATCAATGGCACCTCGTCGACCCGCTCGAACGTGGTGAACCGGTGATTGCAGGCGGGGCACTCACGGCGCCGGCGGATCGCCGACCCCTCCTCAGCCATGCGCGAGTCGACCACCTTGGTGTCCTCGTGGCGACAAATCACGCACCTCATGTCCGACAGAGTACCCATCGTCGCCGGTGATTTGAGCGCTGAATCAACTTTCGGGGATCACCAATCGCTGGCCCACGTCGATCGATGTGCCACCGTTGATGTCGACCAAATCGTTCACGAACGAGCCAATGTCACCGTCGGTGAGCGATGAGGCGATGGACCACAACGTGTCGCCGGGGCGCACCACGTAGAACCCCGCGCCTCGACCGAACACCTCAGGAGCGATCACCGAGGCGCCCGAGGCGGTGACCGCCAAAGGCGTCACCGTGGGGATGGGGGCAATCGCATCCCCACGGCTCGCCAGGGCACGGACGCCGAGGCAGGCGGCGGCCGCGACACCGAGTCCGACGAGTGCCACCATCAAGCGGCGGCGCAAGTACACCTCATGGCTCTCCCGATGACGCCCCGTGGCGGGGGTGAGGTCGCTCGAATGAATCTCGATCACGTAGCGGGGGTCGAGTGCCAAGGCCATGGGAGGTTGTCCTTTCGGTCGGTGAGGTTCGGTGAGGTTCGGTGTGGTTCGGTGTGGTTCAGGTCGTGCCTCGAAGGCGTTTTCGCTCCGACCTCACCGTGCCACAGGGGTGTGGAACGGTTTCAAACAGGTGTTCGCTACTCGCGTGCGCTCGAGAACAGATGTTCGTACTTCCTCAGGCTACGGAGAACACCTGTTCGGTGTCAACCGTTCCCTGCTCTTGGCCCCCAAATGACACCCTGAGCAGGGGTGCTACGAACAGGTGTTTGACTCCCGAGGCGAACACCCGTACGATGTGACCATGAGTGACTCCCGCAAGCTTTCCCCCACCCCATCGGCCCTGACCGCCCGTCAACGCGGCATCTTGGACTGCATCGAGACCAGCATGTCCACCCGAGGATTTCCGCCTTCGGTTCGCGAGATCGGTGAGGCCGTCGGACTCACGTCACCCTCGACCGTTCACAACCACTTGAGCACTTTGCAGCGGTTGGGGTTTCTCGAACGTGATCCCAACCTGCCCCGCGCCATCAAAGTTCGTTGGGATCGCAACAGCGGCGCCAAAATCGAGCGCGCCCGTGTTCACCACGTTCCCTTGGTCGGCGACGTTGCTGCCGGCACCGACGTGCTGGCTCAGCAAAACGTCGAAGACCTTCTTCCGCTTCCGGCCGACTTCACCGGCGACGGTGAGTTGTTCATGTTGCGTGTGCGCGGCGACTCGATGATCGAAGCCGGCATTCTCGACGGCGACTATGTGGTCGCGCGCCAACAGGTGTCGGCCGACAACGGCGACATCGTCGTGGCCGGTATCCCGGGCGACGAAGCCACCGTCAAGACGTTCAGTCGGCGCGGCAACACCATCGTCTTGAAGCCAGCCAACGAGCGTCTCTCGGCGATGGAGTTCGACGCCGACGATGTCCGCGTCTTCGGCAAGGTCGTCACGGTTCTGCGTCGACTCTGAACGGGATCGACTCGCCGGTCATGCGAGCCGCCGATCACCGATCCGGCGCTCGGTCCTGCGGTCGGGGCGGAGCCCATGTCGACGTCGGTGCTCCCGTCGCCGAGTTATAGGAGATCACCGCAGCGGCCCCCACGTTGTGCCGGCGCCGTCTCACGGTACCGACCAAGGCGATCGCCATCATCGTCAGCCCGACCAACACGCCCACGACGGCGATCAGCACCATACGGTTCCTCTCGACGGCGACGTCGGGGCCCACCGTGACCACCGCCGATGGATCGTTCGATCGCACTTCGATGACGAAGGGGCCGGGCTGGGTGACCTCGACGCGGAGAATCGACTCGCCCACTCCTTCGGGCGTGCTGTACGACACCGTGTCGTCGTCGTAGGTCGTCCCACCCGAACCGGATCGATTGAGCACCGCCACCTCCACCCGAGGGGCGAGATCGGAGTCGTAAGTGCGGGCTCCTTTGTCGCAACCGTCGATCGCCTCCACGCGTCCCTTGCGCTCGACATACAGGAAGAACGTTCCCGTCTCGGTCACGTCGACGGTGGTGGCACAACCGGCCGGCACGCGGACGAGATCGGCCACCATGTTCTGGTTCTGTTCCACCCCACGACCGACCGACACGAACGCCGCCACCGTGACACCGATACCGACCAGCCACAGCAGCGCGTTCGCCCGCGCTCTCATCACGGCACCCCGAGTCGGGCCGCCACCCGTTCGATGGAGTCGTCGGTCTGAACCACCGCCAGCCGCACGAACCCCGCGCCGGCTGCTCCGTACAGGTCACCCGGGCTCACCAGCGCGCCACCCTCACGGGCCAGTCGCTCGGTGAAGGACCACGCGTCGTCCACGGGGAACCACAGATAAAAGCCGCCGTCCGGCAATGGAACCTCGATCCCCGACCACCGCGACAAAATCTCGGACATACGTCGCAGACGCGCCCGATAACGATCCCGTTGCTCGGCGACGTGGGTGTCGTCGTTCAAGGCCGCCACGGCGGCCGCTTGGGCCGGGCCGGGCACCATCATGCCGACGTGCTTTCGCACCTCGCTCAGATACTGGACGAGGCCGGGATCTCCGGCGTACGCACCCACGCGCAGTCCGGCCAGGTTCGAGCGTTTCGACAACGAGTGCACCACGATCACTCCGTCGGATCCGTGCTGCAGGATCGAACGCGCCGGCGACGCCCAGGTGAACTCGGCGTAGCACTCGTCGCTGAACACCGGCACGCCCCGCGAGCGACCCCAGGTGGCGGCGGCATCGAGATCGTCCAACGCTCCGGTGGGATTCGACGGGCTGTTCACCCACAACAGAAGTGCCCTCGCGGCATCATCGTCGCTGATGGCCTCGAGGTCGATGCCACCACGGGCGTTCAGGGGCACCGCAACCGCGCGACACCCGGCCAACGTGGCCCCCATCTCGTAGGTCGGGTAGGCGATCGAGGGATACAAGACGGTGTCGAGCCACGGTGAGCGCAATTTCATCCACTGGGGCAAGGTGCCCACGAACTCCTTGGTGCCGATGCAGGCCGCGATGGCCGAGATCGGTACGTTCACCGCGAAACGACGGGCCATCCACTCCGAGAACGCCCGACGCAAGGGCTCGTTACCCGCCGAGGGCGGATACCCCCGCTCGGAATCGCTGGCGGCCAAGGCGGCTACCACCGACGCCGGCGGCGGATCGCACGGTGTGCCGATGGACAGATCGACGAGCCCGCCCTCGAACGCCGCCCCCAACGGCTTGAGGGAGTCGAGACGCTCGTACGGATACGGCGGAGGCTCGAAGCCGCGACGCTCTTGTGCGGGTTTCATGACCCTCCCATCGTAGGCGGGGTCACGCTCCCATACCCACGACGAACTCGACCAATCGACCCGCCGACGCTTCGGTCAGACGTGCGCGCACCCGCACGCCGTCTTCCTCATGGGTCGTGGCAACGACCTCGCCCTCGCGATGAATGGCGGCCAGCACGTCACCTCGCCCGTAGGGCACCAGAAGTTCGACCGCCGTGCTGAGCGAGCGAAGCCGATCGGACAAGGTCGACAAGAAGGCGTCGATTCCGGTTCCCGCGTGGGCGCTGATACCCACCGAGCCGGGATGCCACGTCACCGCATCGGCGACCGCCTGCGGATCGAGGTCGGCCTTGTTGAACACCAGCAATTCGGGAACAGCCTGTGCGCCGATCTCGCGCAACACGTCGCGCACCGCATCGATTTGTCCGTCGGGATCGAATCCGCTGCCATCGACGACGTGAACCAGGTAGTCCGCCTTCGTGGCCACTTCGAGCGTGCTCTTGAAAGATTCGACCAAGCCGTGCGGAAGTCGACGCACGAATCCCACCGTGTCGGTGAGCAGCACCGGTTCACCACCGGGCAACGAGAGCCGGCGCGTGGTCGGGTCGAGCGTGGCGAACAAACGGTTCTCCACCAGCACGCCGGCGTTGGTGAGACGGTTCAACAGGGTGCTCTTCCCGGCGTTGGTGTACCCGACGATCACCACGTTGGCCAGACCACTGCGCGAGCGTCCCTTGCGTTGGAGATTGCGGGTGTGACCCAACTCCTCCAGTTCGTGCTCCAAGCGTGAGATGCGATTCTTGATTCGACGACGGTCGACCTCGAGTTTGGTTTCACCGCTTCCAAAACGCGCTCCGACCCCACCACGCTGCTGCGACAAATTCGCGTCTGCGCCACGCCGCAGGCGTGGAAGGCGATATCGCAACAGGGCCAGTTCCACTTGGGCCTTGCCCTCCAGGGTATGAGCGTTCTGCGCGAAGATGTCGAGGATCACGGCGGTTCGATCGATCGCGGTTCGCCCGAGCAACTTCTCCAGGTTGTACTGCTGAGCGGGGGACAACTCGTTGTCGAACACCACCGTGTCGGCGTCCACCATCAGACACAAATCGCGCAGTTCCTCGGCTTTGCCCTTGCCGACGTACCACGTGTGGTCGGGCGTGTCACGACGTTGCACCAAGCGACCGGCCACGTCGGCGCCGGCGGTGTCGATCAACAAGGCCAACTCGTCCAGGCTGGTCTCGGTCTCCTCATCGCCATGACCGTCCAAGGTGACCCCGACGATGACGATCTTCTCGCGCACCGAACGCTCGATGAGCCTTTGGCCCAGAGCTTGGTTGTAGGGAGAATTCGAGTTGCTCACGTGACGACCGTGACGGTGGCGACGTAGGTGGACTCGGCGATCAGGGTGATGTGACGACTCCCCCGACGTACCACGACCCGGGCGTCCCCTCCGTCCATGTGGACCAACACCTCGGGCGTGGACGCGGGCACCAGACCCCAGGCGACCGCCGCTTCGGCGGCGGCACAGGCCCCGGTACCACACGCCATGGTGATGCCCGCCCCTCGTTCATGCACCCGCATGGTGATGGCATGCGGTTCGGGGCCGGGCTCGATGATCTCCAGATTCACGTGGGGCACGAGCGAACCCAGTGCCAAGAGATCGACGGCGCGCACGTCGTCCACACCGACGACCGAGTGCGGGTTGCCGAGCGACGAGTGTCGCACCGGGCGATCGGGATGGCATCCCAAAGCGGCCCAGTTGTGGGGTTCGGTCAGATCCGACACCGATCCCATGTCGACGCTCAGAAGATGCGTGTCCTCGTCGAGCCGACGGATCACCCTCACGAGCCGCTCGCCGGCATCGGTGTCGACCAAATACTCGAGACCGTCGGGTCCGTCGTCATGGGCGGCCTGCACCAGGCACCGAATGCCGTTGCCACTCATCTCGGCGCGACTTCCATCGGCGTTGTACAGGGTCATTCCGAGCCGATTGGCGGCCTTGCGCTCGAGCAGCAACAACCCATCGGCACCGACGCCTGAGCGTCGATCACACCACGCGCGAGCACGATCGACCCACTCGCCGGCTGTGGCGCTCTCGCCCGACTCGATCTGGGCGACGAGGAAGTCGTTGCCCAGACCGTGATGCTTGGAGAGGCGGCGACGCATACCAAGGTCACCTTAGGTCAGGGAACCGACGAGGGCAGGGGCGACTTCTGATACCGGGTCGTCCTCCACCGGCATCCACTCGATCCGCGGATCACGACGAAACCAACGCTCTTGTCGCACGGCGAATTGTCGCGTACGCCTGATCGTCGTGGCCACGGCCTCGTCCAGCGACGCCTGCCCCTCGAGGTGATCGACCATCTCCTTGTAACCGAGGGCCTGCAACGCCGTGCGGGACATCCCCCGCGCCATGAGACCCGTCACCTCGTCCAGCAGTCCCCGACCAATCATGTCGTGCACCCGCCGCTCGATGCGTTGGGCCAACACTTTGCGATCCCACTGCAGTGCCACCTGCCGCACGACAGTGTCGGGATAGGTGTCGACGCCGGGCCCGAACGAGGAGAACGGTCGGCCGCTTCCCTCGCAGACCTCGAGCGCCCGCACGACACGTCGTCCGTTCGTCGGCTCCATTTTGGATGCCGCTGTCGGATCGAGTTCGACGAGACGACGATGGAGTCCCTCGGGGCCAACGCTCGCCAGTTCATGCTCGAGACGCGAGCGAACCTTCGGCCACTGTCCGGGAATGTCCAGGTCGTCGATCACCGCCCGCAGGTACAACCCCGTGCCGCCCACGAAAAGAGGGGTACCCCCACGGCTTTCGATGTCACGCATGGCTCGCTCGCTCTCGACCTGGAACTGCGCGACCGTGAACGACTGCGACGCGTCGACCACATCGATCAGATGATGCCGCACCCGTGACTGGTCCTGAGACGAAGGTTTCGCCGTTCCGATGTCCATTCCGCGGTACACCTGCATCGCGTCCACCGACAACAACTCGACGCCCTGGCGTCGGCCCGCCTCCGATGTCGCGACCGCCATGGCCAGCGCCGACTTCCCGCTGGCCGTCGGGCCGAGAATGGCCAACCGGGGTCCTGTCACCGCACTCTCACCGCGCCACGACCGGGATGCGGTTTCGATGGGTCGGCACCGCGAGCAGTTCGCGGAACTCGCCACGCAGATGATGAGGCGCCGCTCCGGTGACGAGGACGGTGGCGTAACTGCCCACCCGGAGATTCCCCACGGACGGAAAGTGCACCAACTTGTTCTGTCTGGTCCGTCCCGAGATGACGCCGGGGTTCTTCTTCGAGGGGCCCTCGATCAAGACCTCCTCGATTCGACCGACGCGGGCCTCGTGCTTCGACAGAGCGGAGTGCTCGACCACCACGCGCAGTCGAGCGAAGCGTTCGGTCACCTCAGCGGGATCGACGAATCGGTCGACCATCGTTGCGGCCTCGGTGCCGTCGCGGGGCGAGAAAATGAACGTGTACGCGTAGTCGTACTCCGCGGCCGCGACCACCTCGAGGGTATCCACGAAGTCCTGTTCGGTCTCTCCGGGGAAACCGACGATGATGTCGGTGCTGACGGCCAGGTCGTCGACATGACGACGAGCCTCGGCCAGTCGCTCCAGATAGCGCTCGGCGGTGTAACCCCGATGCATGGCCGCCAACAGTCGGTCGCTGCCGGACTGCAACGGATAATGCAAGTGTTCGCACACCGACGACGTGTCGCCCATCGCGGCGAAGGTCTCGGCCCGCATGTCCTTGGGATGAGGACTGGTGAATCGGACACGTCGAATTCCCGGAACGGTGCCGACGTCGCGGAGCAGATCGGCGAACAGCGGACGAGTCGGCACGTCGTGTCCGGCCTTGCGTCGCTCCAGTTGAATGTCGCGCCCGTAACTGTTCACGTTCTGACCGAGCAAGGTGACCTCGGTGACGCCCTCGGCTGCCAAACGCCGAACCTCGTCGAGTACGTCGTCGTAGGGGCGACTGATCTCGGCGCCCCGGACACTCGGGACGATGCAGAACGCACAGGAATTGTCGCACCCGATCTGGATGGTGACCCAGGCGTCGTAACTGGTCGAACGCTTGGCGGGCAACGCGGAGGGGAACAGAACCTGGTCGTCGAGGACCGCCTCATCCATGATCTCGGTGATCGGACCCGACGAGATCGAGTCGTTCAGTAGGTCGACGGTGCGGTGCACGTTGTGGGTTCCGAGCACGACGTCGACCCAGGGAGCCCGCTCACGAACGACCTCGCGGTCCTTTTGAGCCAGACATCCGGACACCACGATTCGACGGCCCTCGCGTTCGTTTTTCCACCGTCGCATGGTGCCCAAGGTGCCGTACAACTTGTTATCGGCGTTCTCGCGAATGCAACAGGTGTTGAGCACGATGACGTCAGCTTCATCCTCGTTCTCGACCGCCTGAAGACCGTCGCTCTCGAGCAAACCGGCGATGCGCTCGGAGTCGTGCTCGTTCATCTGACACCCGAAGGTGCGAACGATGAAGGTCCGTGTCGGGGCCGCGGCCATGCCGAGAGGCTACCGGTCGATCGCAATCAGGGTTCGACGAAGTCACGCAACACACGGCCTCCCGCCGTGTGGCGTAGGCGGATCAGGGAGCGAACCTCGATCTGCCGCACTCGTTCACGGGTGATGCTGAACGCCAGACCCACTTCCTCGAGGGTGGCGCCCTCGCTACCGTCGAGACCGAATCGCATCCGCATCACCTCCTGCTCACGTGCCGGAAGGTCGTCCAGCACCGCGCGCACCGCCTCGCGCATGTCGGCGATCTCCATGCTGTCGCTCGGATCGGCCACGTTCGTGGCCGGCAGATTGTCAGCGAAGGTGGTCTCGCTGTCCTCGCGAGTGGGCTGGTCGAGGCTCATGGTGTCGACGGCCAAACTCAACCAGTCCGAAACCCGGTCCACCGTTTCACCCAAGGCCGTAGCGATCTCGGTGAGGCTGGGCTCATGGTGCAGCTTTTGAGCCAGGTCACGCTGCATGCGAATCGCTCGGTTGACATTCTCCACCGCATGAGCGGGTAGGCGGATGTTGCGACTCTCCTCGGCCACCGCCCGCGCGATGGACTGCTTGATCCACCAGGTCGCGTAGGTCGAAAATTTGAACCCTCGACTGTGGTCGTACTTTTCGACCGCCTTCATCAGCCCGATGTTGCCGCTCTGTATGGCGTCAGCGAGGGGCATGGTGGCCTTGGTGTACCGCTTGGCGATGCTCACCACGAGACGAAGGTTCGCCCGGGTCAGGTCATGGCGAGCCACTTGTCCGCGCTCGATCATGCGTTTCAGCCGTCGGCGTTCGAGATTCGACACCGAATCCCCCAATTCGGCCAACTCTCGCTCGGCCGACTGGCCGTCAGCGATGAGTCGACCGAGAGATCTCTCCTCTTCGGCGCCGATCAGGGGAATGCGACTGATCTCGTGCAGGTACAACCGAACCGCATCCTGAGTAGCGTCGTCATCGGCGCCACGAGAGGTCGCCGATCTGCCGCGTCGTTCCCTCTTGTGTTCGACCAGCGGGCGACGCAACTCACCGGAGTCGTCGAGTTCGAACGACTGGTCGACCACGATGCCCTCGCCCTCGATCGCAAGTCGGATCGCTTCGATTGTTTCGGGGAGCAACTCGACGTCGTGCAACGCATCGACGATGTCCGCGGTCGAAAGTTCTCCCCGACGACGTCCGTACGCGATGAGCTCGGCCCACTCGTCGGGGTCGAGACCGCGCACACGAGGAGCAAGGTCGGATGAAAGTCCGCGCCGATCTCCGTCGACCGCGTCAGTCTCGACTGTCACCCCCACCCCCCGCACGAGTGCCCCGCTCTGCGAGCCACCCTAGCAATGCCTCCGATGCCTCTGGAGCATGACGGGAATCCTCGAGTTCCTCGAGCCGTATGCGCGCCTGGCGATCCGCGCGAATCGCATCGGGATCCGTGACACCCGTGCGTCGCGACAGCACGCGACGCACCGCCACACCGATGAGATCGAAGGCGACCGACATCGGCTCCACCTCCATGTCGGCGACGGCGGCTCGTTCCAGCATCTCGCGAACCTCGGGGTCGGCGATCTCCAGCGCCGCATCGACCAGGTTCGATGTCTCGACCTGTGATGCCGCGGCCAGAACAAGGAACGCACGTCGGTGGACCTCGGAGTCGAAGAGTTCCTCGATGAGCCAGGGGGCGATGTGGTCCCATGTCTGCAACAACAGGGTGATGGCCACGAATTCGGCGTTTTCGGGCACCCCCATCTCGCGGGTGGACGCCACCCTCACCTCGGGGCGTTCGCTACGCCTCTCGGCCAGTCGCGACAAGTCCGCCACCGGGAGTCCGACCCGGGTCGCCACCTCCCCGGCGTACAACTTTCGTACGTTGACGTCGGGATGCTCGTTGATCACCCGCATCGCCTGCTCGGCGACACGCGCACGGTCCTCGGGACTACGCAAGGCTTTGCCCCCGACGACACGATTGACTCGAAATCCGAGAAACGGCATCGCCTCGTCGATGGCACCAGCCAAGGCCGCCGGGTCGCTGTTGGCCAGGTCCCCGGGATCCTTCCCGTCGGGAAATCGAGCTACTGACACCTGCACCTGATACTTCTTCTCCCACTCATAGAACTTCTCCGCCGCACCCTGGCCCGCCGCGTCGGCGTCGAAAGCCAGAACCACGCGGCTGGCAAAACGCCTCAGGACGCGCACGTGATCCTCGGTGAGGGCCGTGCCACAGGTGGCAACGGCCCGTGTGACACCCGAACGATGAAAACCGATGACATCGGTGTAGCCCTCGCAGACAATGACTTGATCCGCCTTCACCACATCGTTCTTGGCCCAGTTCATGCCGTACAACGTCTTGGACTTGAAGTAGATCTTGGTCTCCGAGGAATTCTTGTACTTTGCCGGGTCGCTCGACCCGGGAAGGATGCGGCCGCCGAACGCCACCGGTTCACCGATGTCGGTGAAAATCGGGAACATGATCCGATCGCGGAACGCGTCGGTCGGTCGCTGACGACTGTTGATGAACGAGAGCCCGACATCGACGAGGACGTCATCGGGGATCTTCAGGGACCTCAGATGCGTGCTGAGAAGGTCCCAGTCCTTTGGGGCGTAGCCCAACTTGAATCGGCGGGCGACGTCTCCCGAGAGACCGCGCTGACGCAAGTAATCGCGGGCCTCACGGGCGTCGGGCGAGGTGAGCAAGCGCTCGTGATACCACTCGACCGCGGCCTCCATGGCACCCACCAACTTCTTGCGGCGTTGACGATCCTGACTCTCACCGCCGGAGGTGTAGGTAAGGGTGATGCCCGCTCGGCTCGCCAGCTTCTCGACCGCCGCGACGAAGTCCACGTGTTCGATCTCCTGCACGAACTTGAAGACGTCACCACCGGCCTGACAACCGAAGCACTTGTAGCGGGCGGTCTCCTCTCGAACGTTGAACGAACCACTCTTCTCGGCATGGAACGGACACAGACCAACCCAATTTCGCCCCGTTTTGCGCAGCGCGACATATTGCTGAACGACGTCGACGATCGAAACCGCCGACCTCACGCGTTCGATGTCCTCATTGGCAATCGCCATTGCCGACGACACTAACGCTGGGTTGGGCTGTGGTCGTTCGGGGAGCCGGGATCGGCCCTCAGGGAGAGGCCAACGGCTACCGCCAGCACGATGCCGATCACGCTCAAGCTGAGCCAGGTCGGGAGGTGGTAGAACTCGGCGATCAACATCTTCACCCCCACGTAGGCCAAGATGATGGCCAAACCCTGTTTCAGGAATCTGAACCGCTCATGCGCATCAGCGAGCAAGAAGTAGAGGGCTCGCAAACCCAGGATCGCGAAAGCATTCGACGAAAAAACGATGAATTCCTCACGGCTGACGGCCAGCACGGCGGGGACCGAATCTACCGCGAAGATCACGTCGGTGAACTCGACGAGGATCAGAACCGCGAACAAAGGCGTGGCGAGTCGAACTCCGTCGCGGCGAGTGAACAATTTCTGTCCGTCGAAATCAGGACTGGTCGGAACGAATCGCTGGACCAAGCGCATGAATCGCCCGGAGGTTGGATCTTTTTGCTCCTCACTTTTCGCCACCATTTTGACGGCGGTGTACAGCAGGAAAGCGCCGAAAATGTAGAGCACCCAATCGAACTTCTCGATGAGGGCCACGCCAGCGAAGATGAAGATGGCTCGCAGAGCCAACGCCCCGAAGATACCCCAGAACAGAACACGGTGTTGATACTTCGACGGAATCTTGAAATGGCTCATGATCAACGCCCACACGAAGACGTTGTCGACGCTCAAACTCTTCTCGATCAAGTAGCCGCTGACGTATTCGCCGGCCGCCGCGCCGCCGAACGCAAACCCGACCACGCCAGTGAAGGCCAAACCGATACCGACCCAAACACTGCTTTCGACGGCGGCCTCACGGATGCCCACATCGTGGGCGTCACGGTGCACCACCAGGATGTCGAAAGCCAGCAACGCACAAATGAAGGCGACCAAACTGATCCACGCCCAGCCGGGCACGGAGAGGTCGACGAAAGATTTTTCGACATCGACTGGCGAACTCAGCAGCGGGATAAGTTCAATCACGACCAAAGAGACCTCCGACCACTCCTCCGCCAGAGCCCGCTCCCGAGTTACTGGTTCCGATCATGCTTTGGATCCAGCCCACAAGTTCATTGGGGTTACGAGTTTGGGTCCAGACCTTACCGGGCCCGCGGAACTCGAAGACCAGACCCTCACCGCTCTTGAACGACTGGATGAGGCCCCCTCCACTCGCCTTGCGGATGGCCATGACGACCGATCCCTCGTAGGCGACCATGTGTCCGGTGTCCACGGTGAGGGTTTGGCCATCGGCCAGGTCCCAGGTCTCGAGCGCGCCGTAGCAGCCGAACACGACGAGTCCGCTCCCCTCGGCTCGAATGATGAACCCCCCCTCACTGCCGAACATGTTCTTGAAGCCGCCCCACTTGGTCTCGATGGCCACGTTCGCGTCGTTGGCGAGCCAGGATCCCTTCTGGATGAACAAGGGCCCCTCGGGAGTGACATCGAAGGCGATGACGTCACCGGGCAATCGAGGCGCCACGTCGACGAAACCACCCTGCGGCGACGCGGTGTAGGTGCTCACGAAGAAGCTCTCTCCGCCGAGGGCCGCTCGCTTCAGGCTCTTGAGCACGCCGCCTTCGGCCTTGGACGACAATTCCACACCCGACGCCATGGTCATCATCGCGCCACTTTCGACCCGCACGGGCTCGTTCGGTCCGAGGGTGATACGGGCCACCGCGAACGCCGAGCCCTGTCGAGTCTGCACTTGCATGAGTACATTCCTTTCTGACGATTACTTCGTTTCGCTCTTTTTCTGGCCTCCGGCGGCCGCGATGACCGCTTGCGCGGCGGCCAATCGGGCGATCGGAACGCGGAAGGGCGAGCAACTGACGTAATCTAGTCCCACTCGGTAGAAGAGGTCGATCGACTCGGGGTCTCCCCCGTGCTCACCGCACACTCCCAGTTTGATGCCGGGCTTGGCCGCCCGTCCACGCTCGGACGCGATCTTGACCAACTCCCCGACTCCCGTTTGGTCGATCGTCTCGAACGGGTTGCGTTTCAGGAGACCGTTCTCCAGATAAGCGGGCATCATGCGGCTCTCCACATCGTCACGACTGAATCCGAACGTCATCTGAGTGAGGTCGTTGGTACCGAAACTGAAGAAGTCGGCTACATCGCTCAACTCGTCGGCTCGCAAGGCGGCACGGGGAGTCTCGATCATGGTGCCGATCGACACCTTCGGTTTCTTGGCCCCCTTCTTGGTCGAGTCGGCGATGCCCTCGACCACCCATGAGCGAGCCAGCGACAGCTCCTCACGAGTGACCGTCAACGGGATCATCACCTCGACAATCGGCTTTCCGCCATTGGCCGCACATTCGGCTGCCGCCTCCATGAGCGCTCGCACCTGCATGGCGTAAAGACCGGGCTTCACGACACCGAGACGCACTCCCCGCGTACCGAGCATCGGGTTGAACTCCGCCCACTCCTCGGCGGCCTGGAGCAACTTGGTCTCCTCGGGTGACAAACCCACGGTGGCTCTTTTGATCTCCAGTTCGTCCACCCGCGGGAGAAACTCGTGCAAGGGCGGGTCCAGCAGTCGCACCGTGACCGGCAGTCCGTCCATGGCGGTGAGGATGTCGATGAAGTCCTTTTTCTGGACGACTCGTAGCTCCTCGAGGGCAGCCGATTCCTCTCCTGGTGTCTGAGCGAGAATCATCCGTCGCACCACCGGTAGTCGATCCGGGGCCAAGAACATGTGCTCGGTGCGACACAGTCCGATACCTTCGGCGCCCAGCTTGCGGGCGTTGGTGGCGTCTTCCCCGGTGTCGGCGTTCGCGCGCACGGCCAACTTGCCCTTGCGCACCTCGTCACACCACTTCAAGATGATTTCGAACTCCTTGGGGGGCTTGGACTCCGACAGAGCCACCTCTCCCAACACGACCTCGCCCGAGGTGCCATCCAACGAGATGATGTCACCCTCCCTGACCACCAGGGTGCCCACGGTGAATTGTTTGCCGTCGATGCGGATCGACTCGGCGCCCACCACGGCCGGAGTCCCCCAACCGCGGGCGACAACGGCCGCATGGCTCACCAGACCGCCACGCGCGGTGAGAATGCCCTGGGACACCATCATGCCGTGAACATCCTCGGGACTGGTTTCGCTTCGAACCAGGATGACCTTCTCTCCGCGATCGGCGGCGTCGGCGGCGTCGTCGGCCGTGAAGTAGACCTTGCCCACCGCGGCTCCCGGCGACGCGGCCAGACCTTTGGCGATCACCGGCTTGTCGCCCGCCTCGAACTGCGGGTGAAGAACTTGGTCCAGATGCTCGGCAGCGACGCGGGTGATGGCCTCTTGCTTGCCGATCTTCCAGACCCTCTTGGGCCCCTTGGTTCCCTTGGTCATGTCGACCGCCATCCGCAGAGCGGCCGCTCCGGTGCGCTTGCCCACGCGGGTCTGCAACATCCACAACTTGCCCTGCTCGATGGTGAACTCGGTGTCACACATGTCGGTGTAGTGCGCCTCGAGTCGAGCGAAGATCGCCAGTAGCTCGCGGTGAATCACCGGGAACTTGGCCCTCAAAGCATCGAGGTCTTCGGTATTGCGGATTCCGGCCACCACGTCTTCACCCTGAGCATTGACCAAAAAGTCACCGTAGGGAACGTTCTCGCCCGTGGCCGCATTGCGCGTGAAGCCCACGCCGGTGCCCGAGTTGTCGTCGCGGTTGCCAAAGACCATGGCCTGCACGTTCACCGCAGTACCGAGATCGTGCGAGATCTTTTCGCGAACGCGGTAGGCGATGGCCCGCGCACCGTTCCAACTCTTGAACACGGCCTCCACGGCCCCGCGCAATTGTTTCTCGGGAGCCTGGGGAAACGCCCGGCCGGTTTCGGTCTTGACGACCGCGAGGTACTTCGTGCACAGACCCCTCAATGTCTCGGCGGTCAATTCGGCGTCGGTCTTGACGCCCGCCACGCTTTTGGCGTGCTCGAGAGGGTGCTCGAAGTGTGATCCGCCTATCCCCAGCACGATGCGGCCGTACATGGCGATGAATCGACGGTACGAGTCGTAGGCGAAGCGCTCGTCACCGGTGACCTTGGCGAGTCCCTTCACGCTTTGATCGTTCAGCCCGAGGTTGAGGACCGTGTCCATCATGCCTGGCATCGAGAATTTCGCTCCCGAACGAACGCTGACGAGCAGAGGATCCCTCGGATCGCCCAGTTTTCGCTTCATCGCCCGCTCGAGTTTGGTGACCTGACGAGCGATCTCGTCGTCGAGACTCTTCGGCCAACCGGCGACCATGTAATCACGACAGGCATTGGTGGAGATGGTGAAGCCCGGGGGAACCGGCAACTCGAGCACGCTCGTCATCTCGGCGAGGTTGGCTCCCTTGCCGCCGAGCAAGTCCTTCAACTGCATCGGAGGACGACGGTGTTTGTGATCGAAAGAGTAGACGTACGGCACGACCTGAGAGTCTACGACGAGACGGCTTCGCCTCTCCAGTGGTGACCCCACGTCCCGTAGAGTTGTTTCATGCGCATTCTCGGGTTTCCCGTCCAGATACGGCCCGGATTCGTCCTCTTCATGCTGTTGATCGTGGTGGTGAACGGCCAACCCATGGGATCTTGGCTGGCCGGTTCGGTCACTCTTTTCACACTCGTGCACGAGTTGGGACACGCGGTCGCCGCCCGCCGCACCGGTGCCACGGCGCGCATTTCGTTGGACTTTCTCGCGGGCTACGCGTCCTTCACCCCCACGAGAGCGCTCACCCGCGGCGAAAGAGCTTCCATCGCTCTGGCCGGCCCGGGAATTCAGATCGTCCTCGGGATGGCGGCCCTCATGGTGATGGGAGTGAACCCGCTATCGCCCGACGACTACGCGTCGGACTATTCGTCGCTCGCCATCTGGTGGGCCGGACCGATGATCGGCCTTTTCAACCTCATCCCGGTGCTTCCCCTCGACGGCGGCACCATCGCCGGGGAAATCATCGACATCTTCAAGCCCGGTCGAGGCCGAGCGATCATGGCGCGTATCAGCCCGGTGGCAACTGCGTTGGCGTTCGTGTTCATGGTGTTGGTCGAGGATCTTCGTCCCCTGGCCGCGTTCGCCGCCATCCTGCTGGTGCTGCAGATGCAAATGGTCTCATCGCGAACACCGGTGCGACGTGGGCACTCCGACGCCGAGGACCAAGCATGGCGGTCCGGCCGCCCCGGCGTACTGGTGCCCCCGCAGGTCCTCTCACCATGGTGGGAAGCACATCAACTTGTGAACTCTGGCCGCGAAGAGGCCGCGGTCGCGGTCGTACTCGACGATCTGGCCGGGCGACGCGCCGGGCAATGGTGGCCTCCCCACGCCGCCACGCCAGCGCAGCTCGAACCGGTGGTGCAGCGCGTCGTGGTCCGCCTACCCGAGCCGTCTCCGAGCGACCGAACGCATTCCGCCGCCGTCCTGGTCGACGTACTGCGTCGCACTGGTCGTCCCGATGTGGCCGCGCACTACGGATCACGCGTCTTCGCGCTGTCTCGCTCCGGCCAGGTGGCGATCCTGGTGGCTCGGTGCAGCGCCGCATTGGGCGACGTCGAGAACGCCGCTCAATGGTTGACAGTGGCCGCTCGTTCGGACGCCGAGCCCACTCTTTTGCTCTCGACATTGGTCTCCGCCCCCGAATTCGCTCGTCTTCGCGAACGACCCGAGATCGTCGACCTCATCCGGGCTCTGAACTCCGCGGGCTGACCCGCACCCCGAGGTCGATCGCACGATCGACGAAACCCAAGACTCGGTCGTCACCAACCGAGGTGACCACACCGACGACCGCGCCGTCGATCGTGATGTCGTCCCCGATTGCGGAATCGAGACCCTCGATGAGGCGCAGTGTTCGCGGAGCGGTCGAACCACGACTGTCCATGCGCTCCACCAACTCCTGGCCCGGATAGCACCCCTTCGTGAAACTCACGGTGACGGGAACCACGCCCAAGGAGGCCGGGATGGTCTCACCGGTCACAATCTCTCGACCATTGGCGGGCCAGCCCACGCGCACACGCTCGGCCTCGAGACGAGGCCCGCGGTCCGTGGTCGAGTCGGCGACCGACGACAATTCCTCCGAGAGGTCGGCTTCACCGACGATGTCGATCGCGCGACCATCGCACCACCACGCCGGACGAGCGTTGGGTACCTCCCGAAAAGTCGACGGAATCGGGTCGTCGGTGGTCGAGCGTACCCGCACGATGTCGACGTTGGCGACCTCGATCACGGCCTTGGTGCGAATCATGAACTTCGACAGGCGAGCGACCACTGCACCAACGACGGATTCGTCAACCGCGGTGTCGAACTCGATCATGAACAGGTCGTCGGCAACACACACCACGCGAAACAGCGCCACGACCCGACCGACCGGTTCGAGCAACAACGAATTGCACGATGATCCGACGGCCAGATTCGCGATGTCGTTGCTCAATTGTGACTGCAGGTATCGGCGCGCGTCGGCTCCCGAGACCGAGATCACCGCCGCCGATTCCCTGACCGCCAGAATCATGCCGACGTCCCCCCGGAGAGCCGACTCGCGGTCATCCGACGTGCGGCCGGAACGGCGGCCAAGAGTGCGGCAGCTTTGTTGCGACATTCGAGGTCCTCATCATCGGGCTCGCTGTCGGCGACGAGGCCCGCTCCGGCCTGAAGGTAGGCAGCGTGCTCACCGATGAACATCGTTCGAATGGCAATAGCGGTGTCCATGTTGCCGCTGAAGTCGACGTAACCGACCACGCCCGCGTAGGGCCCGCGCTTGACCGGTTCCAATTCGTCGATGATCTCCATGGCACGAACCTTCGGCGCACCACTGACGGTGCCCGCGGGCAAGGTGGCCCGCAACACATCGATGGCGGTCTTGCCCGGCGACAAGTCTCCGCTCACCTGCGAGGTGAGGTGCATGACGTGGCTGTACCGCTCCAGGGTCATCAGTTCATCCACGCGCACCGTCCCGAACGTCGCCACGCGACCCACATCGTTGCGCGCCAGATCGACGAGCATGACGTGCTCGGCGACCTCTTTGGGGTTCTCGCGCAGCTCGGCGGCAAGACGACGATCGTGTTCATCGTTCGTACCGCGCCGACGGGTTCCCGCGATGGGACGGCTGATGACCCTGCCACCGAGCAACTGCACCATGGGTTCGGGAGAACTACCCACGATGGACACGTCGGGCTGACGAAGGAAGTACATGTACGGGCTGGGGTTCACTTGCCGCAGGACGCGATACATGTCGAAGGCGTCAGCCCCCAATTCGATCTCGTAACGCTGGGCCAAGACGACTTGAAAAATATCCCCGGCGCGAATGTATTCCTTGGCCGCTTCGACTGCGAGTTGGTACGCACCATCGGGCATCGATGACACCACGACGGGCAACACGTCATCGCGCCGCGGTGGTTCGACCGGCGTGTACGCCAAGGGTCGGGCCAGATCGACCACCGCTCGTCGAGCGCGCTCGGCAGCCTCGTCGTATGCACGGTCGAGTTCCGCGTCGTCGAGTCCGAGCACGGGCACGCTCTCGATCAGGTACACCCGCTGGCGCCAGTGGTCGAAGGCCGCCAACGAACCGATGACACTCATGACAGCATCGGGCATCCCCCGGTCATCGTGGGGCACGTCGGGCAGATCCTCCACCTCGCGCACGACGTCGTAGCCGAGGAACCCCATCACGCCACCTTGCAACGGCGGAAGATCCGGAATCACCGGGCTCCGATATTCGCTCAGCAAACCTTCGATGGCGGCCAACATTCCTCGGTCGCGTGGAACCGAGTCCGGAATGGAGCCCTGCACCGACAGTTGGCCGTCGACAAGGCTCAGAGTCGCGCGTGGATGACGGCCGACGAAGCTGAACCGGCTCCAGCGCTCGCCGTGCTCGACGGATTCCAGGAGGAAGCCATCGCCGTCACCCACCAACTTGGCGAACGCCGCCACCGGCGTTTCCAGATCGGCCAGGATCTCGATCCACACCGGAACGACGGTGTGATCGACGGCGAGGGCCTTGAACTCATCGCGCACCGGTCGCACGACCAGACCGGGGTCCATGGTCAACTCGCGTCGCCGAAGGCCGAGAAGAAGCAGGTGCGAGCACCGGTGTGGCAGGCACCGGATCCTTCTTGTTCGACCTTGAACAACAAGGTGTCGCCGTCGCAATCGAAGTACGCCTCGCGCACGAACTGACGATTCCCGCTGGTGTCACCCTTGCGCCAGAGTTCACCACGACTCCGACTCCAATAGACCATTCGGCCTTCGGCGAAGGTCAACGACAGGCTCTCGGCGTTCATCCACGCCATCATCAACACGTCCCCGTTCGAAATGTCCTGGGCGATGACGGGCACCAAGCCTTCGGCGTTGAATTTCACCAACGTCATTTGCTCGGAGGTGGGCTCGATCGAAGGCACGGGAACACTTTGTCAGAGATAGAGGCCGGTATGACCGTCAATTCGACTGGCCGCCACGGCGTGGATGTCGCGCTCGCGCAACATGATGTAGTCCGAACCCCCGACCTCCACCTCGTAACGGTCCTCGGGACTGAACAAGACCCGGTCACCCACTTCGGCACTACGAACGTTCTGGCCGAGAGCAACGACCTCGGCCCACACGAGACGCTTGGAGATTTGGGCCGTGGCCGGGATCAGGATCCCTCCCGAACTGCGCCGCTCGCCGTCGCGTTCGGGGATCTTGACCAAAAGGCGGTCGTTGAGCATCTTGATCGGCAACTTGTCGGCGTCCAACGCCTCGGATTTCTTGGATTTGTCCTTGCTGTCGGCCACAGACGAGCACGGTACCGTCACTGTCGTGTCGATCGAAACCATGACCCTCACCACGATCGACGGCGTGAACATCGAGGCCGATATCGCCACCGCCGTCGTCGATCGACCGATTCGGGGTGGTGTCGTTCTGGCTCATCCCCACCCCCTCTACGGGGGCGACCGCTTCAACCCCGTGGTCGACACCCTCTTTCGGGAACTCCCGGCGAGTGGCTTCCATGTCCTCCGCTTCGACTTTCGTGGTGCCGGTGGCAGTGCCGGCCGACACGACGAGGGGGTTTGCGAGCGACTCGACGTGGCGGCCGCCATCGATTTTCTCGCCCCCTTCAACGATGACATCTGGGTGGTCGGGTATTCGTTCGGCTCGATCGTCGCGATGAACGTCGTGGAACCCCGGGTGTCGGGCTGGATCGCCATCGCCCCGCCTCTGACCGAGGACTCATCCGTGCTGGCCGGCCACGACCCCCGACCCAAGTGGTTGTTGGTGCCCGAGCACGACCAATTCTGTCCTGCGCCCCGAGTCCGCGAACGATCCCGTGCCTGGCTCTCGACGACGATCATCGATGTGGTCGGCACCGACCATTTCCTGCCGGGCCGGGTGAACGCCGTCGCCGAGCGAGTGGCCGTTCTCCTCGAGGGGTTCAGCTCTTCAGAGCCGCGGTGATCTCGGCCATCACGTCGGGGGTCAACGCGTCGATCACTTCGAGGGCACCGAAGTTCTCCGTTACCTGAGAGGCCTTGCTGGCACCGGTGATGACCGTCGACACGTTCGGGTTCCTCGTGCACCAGGCCAACGACATCTGCGCCAACGTGCACCCCAGTCGATCGGCGATGGGAATCAACCGCTTCACCTTCTCCCGAGTGGCCGCACTGGTGAGGCGCTCGGCCAGCCACGTGTAGCCGGGCAGGGCGGCGCGCGAGTCGGTCGGGACTCCGTCCATGTACTTGCCCGTCAACACGCCCGACGCCAGCGGGCTCCAGATGGTCGTACCGAGTCCGATGTCCTCGTACAAGCGCTTGTACTCCACCTCGACCCGACGGCGTTCCAGCATGTTGTACTGCGGTTGCTCCATGACGGGCTTGTGGAGGTGGTGTCGCTCGGCGATGTCCCACGCGGCGCGAATCTCGTCCGCGGTCCACTCGCTGGTCCCCCAATAGAGCACCTTGCCGCGGTCCACGAGGTCGCTCATCGCCCACACCGTCTCCTCGAGGGGGGTCTGGGGATCGGCGCGGTGACAGAACAACAGGTCGACGAAATCGACCTGTAATCGATCGAGACAACCCTCGATCGAGTGGTGCAGATACTTACGGTTCAAGGTGTTGTTCATGTTGGGCACGTTGCGGTCGACGCCCCAGAAGACCTTGGTCGACAACACGTAATCCTGACGACGCCAACCGAGATCCGCGATCACCCGACCCATGATGGCTTCGCTCTCGCCACCGGCGTAGGCCTCGGCGTTGTCGAAGAAATTGCACCCGGCGTTCCACGCGTTCTCCATGCACTCGCGAGCGGTGTCGTCCTTCAACTGGGTATCGAAGGTCACCCAGCTCCCGAACGACAACACCGACACCCTCAAGCCACTGCGACCGAGGCGTCGGTACTCCATCTTGGGATTGGGTGTGAATCTGGCCGTCGTAGTCATGCTCGGACGTTACGCCACCGGAGGTTTCTGAGAGACAACGAGACGCCTGGTGACCGTCGGCCCCCCTTGTGCGACATCGCCGGCTCATGATCACGCCAGGTCACCCCGACCGTCCCGGGCGACGCCCGTCGAGTATCGCGTTACTCGCTCTCACCCGACCGGGCGGACGATGACACCGGCGTTGGCCATGGCCTCCTTGGTCTCGGCGATGGTGAACTCCCGAAAGTGGAAGATCGACGCGGCCAGAACCGCGTCGGCCCCACCGACCGTGACGCCCTCCACCATGTGGCGCAGCGTGCCCACACCTCCCGAGGCGATCACCGGTACCCCCACCGCATCGCAGACCCGGCGCGTGAGATCCAAATCGAAACCTTCCTTGGTGCCGTCACGATCCATGGAGGTGAGCAGAATCTCGCCGGCTCCGAGAGCGGTGGCCCGCTCGGCCCATGCCACCACGTCGAGACCCGTTGGGGTGCGACCCCCGTGGAGGTACACCTCGAAACGGTTCGGGAAGTCGATTCGCCGCTTGGCGTCGATGGCACACACCACACACTGACTCCCGAATTCCGTTGCGATGGCGGTGATCAGTTCGGGATCTTGGACCGCCGACGTGTTCACACTCACTTTGTCCGCACCGGCGCGCAGCATCCGCCGGGCGTCGTCCACCGCCCGAATACCGCCACCGACGGTGAACGGAATGAAGACCTGCTCAGCGGCGCGCGACACCATGTCGACCATGGTCTCGCGACCATCGCTGCTGGCGGTGATGTCGAGGAACACCAACTCATCAGCACCCTCGGCGTCGTAGCGGGCCGCCAACTCCACCGGATCTCCGGCATCGCGCAGATCGACGAAGTTGGTTCCTTTCACGACGCGCCCGTCGGTGACGTCGAGACACGGAATGACCCGAGCGACCTTCACGCGCCACCTCGCAAGGCATCCACGGCTTCGCGCACGCTGAAACGACCCTCGTACAACGCCCGTCCGGTGATGACGCCCCCCAGTCCGTCGATACGAGACAGGGCCAGCACGTCGTCGATCGACGACACGCCACCGCTGGCGATGACCGGTATCGGAGTGGACGACACGGCCATGGCCAGCCCCTCCAGGTCGGGGCCATCGAGCATGCCATCTCGAGCGATATCGGTGATGACGAAGGCCCGTGCGGTCGGGAACCAGCCGAGAGCCTCGACGAGATTCACTCCCGACGACTTGGTCCAGCCATGCACGGCCACCTCTCCCCGTCGATGGTCGAGTCCGACGGCCACATCGACCACCCGTGACACCGCCACGACCAATTCGCGATCAGCCATGGCGGCCGAGCCCATCACCACGCGTGACACCCCGGCGCGGGCCAATTCCTCGGCGTCGGCGACGCAGCGCACACCACCACCAGTCTGCAGATTGGCGTGTCCCGCCAAGTCGGCCGCCACCCGCGCGATGATCGGACGATTCACCGCCTCGCCGGTGCGCGCGGCGTCGAGGTCGACGATGTGCACCCACAGCGCGCCCGCCTCGACGAACGAACGCGCGATCGCCACCGGGTCGTCGCCGTAGACCGTCTCGCGCGCGTAGTCGCCTTGGGCCAGACGCACGACCTTGCCGCCTCGCAAATCGATGGCCGGATACAAGTCGACGCTCACGACCGCACTCCGTCGACGAAATTTCGCAACATGGCCAAACCGCTCGCACCGGACTTCTCCGGGTGGAACTGGGTGGCGATCACGTTCCCGTGTCGGAACACGGCATTCAGCGTGGACCCGTACTCGCAGGTGGCCACCACGTCGCTCTCGTCGCGGGGGACTCCGTGAAGGGAATGGACGAAATACACCCACGGACCGCCTGCGGCATCGGCGATCTCGGTCCCCACGAGCAGCGGATCCGGCCGCGAGATGTGCAGACGATTCCACTGCATCTGCGGGCGTTTCACCCCGGCGGGGATCCACCGCACCGAGCCTGGAATCACCCCGAGCCCACGTGCCGCGGGATTCTCCTCGCTGTCATCGAACAACATCTGCATACCCACGCAGATGCCGAGGAAGGGCCTCCCCGACTCCACGATGTCGTGTATCACGCCCTCGAGGCCGGCTCCCCGCAGAGCATCCATGCACGCGCCGAAGGCGCCCACGCCCGGAAGCACGACGGCGTCGGCGTCGGCAACCACGGCACCATCTCGAGTCAGACGGGCATCGGCGCCGACTCTCTGCAATGCCTTTTCCGCCGAGCGCAGATTGCCGATGCCGTAATCGAGTACGGCGATGAGCGGTGCCGTCACGGGTCGACCATCGTCACAGGACACCTTTCGTGGACGGCACGCCGCCGCCCTCGATTCGCACCGCGTCACGCAGACAGCGGCCGAGGCCCTTGAACACGGCTTCCACGATGTGATGAACGTTGCTGCCGTGCTTCAACGTGACGTGAAGGGTGACTCGGGCGGCGGTGGCGAAGGACGACACCGCGTGCTCGGCCAACTGTGGATCGAAAGGCGGGTTGCCGAGCGGTAGACACTCGGGCATGGTGACGTCCCAGACCACGAATGGTCGCCCCGACAGATCGAGAGCGATCTCGACCAACGCCTCGTCCAACGGATAAAGACCACTGGCGAATCGACGGACCCCGGCCTTGTCGCCCAGGGCTTCGCGCACCGCCTCGCCGAGAGCGATGGCCACGTCCTCGACCGTGTGATGGGTATCGATATGAATGTCACCCTTGGCGTCGATGTTCAGGTCGAATCCCGCGTGCTTACCGACTTGGGACAACATGTGGTCGTAGAACGGGATCCCCGTGGACACTTCGGTGCGACCCGAGCCATCGAGGTCGACGGACAACTCGATGTTGGTCTCAGCGGTGACGCGCTGACGTACGGACGTGCGATTCATGACAAGACCTCCGTGATGGCGGACAAGAAACGGTCATCTTCGGCCGGGGTGCCGATGGTGACGCGAAGGCAATCGTCCAAGCGGGGCCAACTGGAACAATCACGAATGAGGACGCTGTGATCGAGCAAACCCTGCCAAACCGCGCGACCTCCCATGTTGCGGGGACGGAACAGAACGAAGTTCGCCCCGCTGTCGAAGACGTCCAGTTCGAGAACCCGCAGTGCCGACATCACGCGCTCGCGCTCTGCGACGATCGCACGCACGCGTTCGTTCATCTCGTCGAGGAATCGCACGGCCAGGGTGCCGGCGATCTGCTTGACGGTGTCCAGGTGGTACGGCAACACGACCTTGTCGAGTTCGGCCACCAACCATCGCGGACCCACCAGGTAGCCCAATCGTGACGCCGCCATGCTCCACGTCTTGGAGAAGGTTCGCGACACCACCAGCGGCGTCTTTTCGTCGATCAGGCCGACAGCGGACCAACCGGCGAATTGTCCGTACGCCTCGTCGACCACGAGAAGTCCGGGCGCCAAAGCGAGCACGTCACGAACCACCGACGGTGCATCAACTCCCCCGGTTGGGTTGTTCGGCGAGCACAGGAACGTGACGTGCGGTCGCGACTGCGAGACGACGCGCCGCACCTCGCTCATGTCGATGCTGAAATCGGCGGCGCGCTCGCCCTCGACCACCGTGGCCCCGGTGATGCGGGCGATGTGCCCGTGCAGTTGATAGGTGGGCTCGAACGTGGCCACGGTACGACCCGGTCCGGCGAAAGTGAGCAGAACTGTTTGCAACACCTCGTTGCTTCCATTGGCGACGAAGATCTGATCAGGTCCGACTCCGTGGAGCGCTCCGATCGCGGTACGCAGGGTGGTGGCCGCACGATCCGGGTAGCGATTCCAATCGATGCGCGACATCTCGACCGCCAGCGCCTCACGAAAGGCCATCGGGGGTCCGACCGGGGCCTCGTTGGTGTTCAAGCGAACGTCGACGGTGACCTGAGGCGAGTGGTAGCCCTCGAGTGTGGATAGGTCGTCACGAACGGGCACACGGGTCACGACTCATGAGGCTACCGAACCCGTCGGAGCCGACCCGGTGGGTTTTCGCCCACAACCCATGGGCGTTCGACACCCGACTCGCCATAGGGTGACGGGATGGGTAATCCGGACCTCTCAGCCATCGCGGCCGAACTCGCCGTGATGGCCGAGGGAACGTCGCGTTATCAGGAGCGGGTGGCTGAACTGCGCACGCGGGGACTGGATGAACGCCACGACGACGTGGTGTCGGCCATTCACGAGGCCGAGCGGGCCCTGCACACCGCTCAGCGCGCCCTCATGCGGGCACACCGTATCGCCGGTTGAGTCAGCCGACTATTTCTTCTTCGCCGCAACTTTCCTCGCCGCAACTTTCCTCGCCGCAACCTTCTTCGCCGCAACCTTCTTCGCCGCAACTTTCTTCGCCGCAACCTTCTTCGCCGCAACCTTCTTCGCCGCAACCTTCTTCGGGACCGGGTTCCGCGACGGCCGCCTCGTCGTGGCTGCGTTCATTCCGCGACGGCCGCCTCGTCGTGGGTGCGGTCACCGGGACACCCGCCGACGGACAGATGTCGGCCATCACACATTCATCACACTTTGGCTTGCGGGCATCGCACACCCGACGACCGTGCAGGATGAGTCGCAGGCTGAATGAGCCCCATTGCGAGCCCGGTAGATACTCGTTCAGTTGCAACTCGACCTTCACCGGATCCTCGTGCTCGGTCAACCCGAGTCGACGCGACAGTCGTCCCACGTGGGTATCGACGGGCAGTCCCGGCAGGTCGAACACCACACTGCGAACCACGTTGCCGGTCTTGCGCCCCACACCGGGAAGCGTGACGAGATCTTCCAGGTCGCGAGGAACCTCACCATCGAATCGCTGGATCAACGCCGTGGCCATACCCACCAGGTTCCTCGCCTTGCTGCCGTAGAAACCGGTCGAGCGAATGATGCCCTCCAACTCACCCACGTCGGCGGCTGACAACGACCATGGGTCGGGGTAGCGAGCGAACAATGCCGGTGTCACCATGTTCACCCGAGCGTCCGTGCACTGAGCCGACAAGATGGTGGCCGACAACAATTCGAAAGCGTTGCGATGCTCGAGCTCGCAGATCACCTCGGGGAACGACACCGCCAAGCGACGCGCCACCTCGACGGTCTGAGTCTTCGGATCGATCACTGCCGAGACCCTGCCACTCTTTTCGACCATCATCTTTCGAGAGTAGCCAGCGGTAGCATGGGACAATGCGGGTTCTCGACATCAAGCGTCAAATGGGCCCCACTGACGTGCAAATCGTCCAGGAATTGTTGAACACTGTCGAACGCGCCGATGGGCATCGTCCCCTCTCCGATCACCTGTGGCTCGACCTCGTCGATGGTGGCCACGAGGGCTTCGCCGGTCTGGTGGCCTGGGAGCCGGGACACGAACACCTTGTCGCCTACGCCCAAATCAGCAAGGGCAACGAGTCGCACTCGATCGAATTGGTCGTTCACCCCCATCACCGCTACGAGATGCATCTCATCGGACCTGAATTGTTGTCGGCCGCCCTCTCCGAGGTGGCCCGCAACGGCGGCGGTCCCGTCCACTGGTGGGTCTTCGAACCCACCAAGGGGCACGAGCAGGTGGCCTCTGGGGTCGGACTGACCCCCGGACGCACGCTCCATCAGATGCGTCGCTCGCTTCCACTGTCATCGGCCGAGGCCGCCGAGGCACTGCTGGTGCGAACGTTCGTCGAAAGTGTCGACGATCGAGAGTGGCTGGAACTGAACAACCGAGCCTTCGCCCATCACCCCGAGCAGGGCGGTTGGGATGGGGCCGCCTTGAGCGCTCGCATGGCCCAACCGTGGTTCGAGCCAGAGGGATTCGTCATCCACGAGATCGATGGCCAGATGGCTGGCTTCTGTTGGACCAAGGTGCACCGTGACATGGATCCGATGTTGGGGGAGATCTACGTGGTCGCCGTGGACCCCGCTCACGTCGGACACGGACTGGGTCGCTCGATGGTGGTATCCGGATTGGTGAATCTCGCCGAGCGCGGCGTCACCACCGCCATGCTCTTCGTCGATGCCGACAACGAGGCCGCCATGCGCTTGTACGGCAAACTCGGATTCCGCATTCATCGAACGGACCGGGCATTCGTCGGCAACGTCGGTAAGAATCGAATCGAAAGTTCCCGATGACCACCACGGAGAACGAGTCCCTCCCACGCTGGAGCGTCCGCGACGTACACGAATCGCTCGATAGTCGCAGTTTCCGTGACGCACTGGAGTTGATGGTCGCCGATACCACCCGCCTCGAATCGCTCTTCGACGAACTCGACATCCGCGCGATCCCTCGGGGAATCTCCCCGGTCGTCGACGACCAGACCGGACGACGTCTCGACCACACCATCTCGGAGTTCAACGCGCTCGTGGCCCGCACCGAAATTCTGGAGGCTTACGTGTATGCGACCGTCGCCACCGACTCCCGCGACGAAACGGCCCAGGGCCTTTTGTCGGAGATCGAGGTGATCGGTTCGCGCATCACTCCCCTGCTGGCTCGTTTGGCCGACTTCGTGGGCGACCACGGTGTCGACGCCTTGTGCACGGTCAGCGACGAGGCCCGCGAACACGCCGGACCACTGAGGCGCCTGGCCGAGCGATCGGCACACCAAATGACCGAGGAACTCGAGGGCCTCTTCGCCGAACTGTCCACCACCGGCGCATCGGCTTGGGGACGCCTGCACGCCGACGTCACCAGCCAACTCAGCGTCGAGGTGCATTTACCCGACGGCCCCCGCCAATGTCCCATGCCAGCGGTGCGCGGGATGGCCACCGACGCCAACTCGGCGGTGCGTCGCGCCGCCTACGAAGCCGAGATGGAGGCCTGGCCCAAGGTAGCCACCGCGTGTGCGGCGGCGATGAACGCGATCAAGGGAGAAGCCAACATAGTCAATCGACGACGTACGTGGGACTCACCGTTGGATGCCTCGCTCTACGCGAACTCGGTGTCCCGCGCCACCTTCGATGCGATGCAGTCGGCCATCGTGGCCGCGCTTCCCGACTTCCGTCGGTGGATGCGCGTCAAGGCGAAACTGCACGGACACGACGGAGCGTTACCGTGGTGGGATCTGATGGCCCCGCTACCCGTAGCCGACAACGCCATTTCATGGGATGAGTCCGTCACCTTGGTTCGCGACGCTTTCGGCTCCTTCAGCCCGAAGCTGTCCGGTCTCGTCGATCGCGCCATCGAAGAATCCTGGATGGACGTCCCCCCGCGCGACGGCAAGGTTGGCGGTGCCTTCTGCATGCCCTTCGTCGACGACCGCTCGCTGGTGCTGTTGAACTGGAGTGGTTCGGTCGAGTCGGCGCAAACCACCGCCCACGAGCTCGGTCACGCGTATCACAACACGCAACTCGCCGGTCGCACCCCCCTGCAGAAGCGACTCCCGATGGCGTTGGCGGAGACGGCCAGCATTTTTTGCGAAACCCTGGTGGTGGAGGCCGGTCTGACCCGACTGTCGGGGGCCGAGCGCTTGGCGCTGCTCGACGTCGATCTTCAAGGGGCGAATCAGGTGGTCGTCGACATCCACAGTCGCTTCCTGTTCGAGACCGAAGTGTTCGCCCGCCGTCAACGTCGTACTCTCGGCGTGAACGAACTCAACGAGATCATGTTGCAGGCCCAGCATGACGCCTATGGCGACGGTCTGGTTCAGTCCACCGCGCATCGGCACATGTGGGTCCTGAAACCCCACTACTACGGGAGCCACTTTTACAACTGGCCCTACACCTATGGTCTGTTGTTCGGGCTCGGACTGTTCGCCCAATACCACCGGGATCCCGAGCTTTTTCGTTCGGGCTACGACGACCTGCTGAGTCGCGCCGGCATGAACACCGCCGAGGAACTCGGAGTGGCCTTCGGTATCGACGTCACGAGCGGTGATTTCTGGACCTCGAGCCTCGATGTTTTGCGCGGGCGGATGTCCGAGTACTCGACGCTGGCCGAAACGCTCTGAGCGTGCGTCCGACTGTCAGGCTGTGGCCATGATCCCCCGCTACGGAGCCTCCCGCGCCGATGTGGACCAACTCCTGGTCGGTGAGCCGCGCTACCGAGCGGAGCAGGTCTGGCGGGGCCTCTACACCGAACTCTGCGACCCCGCCAACATGTCCGCCGTTCCCAAGGCGCTGCGATCGCGACTGGATGTCGAACTCGTCCCCTCGTTGAGTGCGATTTCCGAGTTCTCCTCTGACAAGGGCAGCACCATCAAGTTTCTCTGGGAACTCGACGGTGGTGGTCGTATCGAAACGGTGCTGATGCTGTACCCCGAGCGCGCGACCGTGTGCGTCAGCACGCAAGCCGGTTGCGCCATGGCGTGCGGGTTCTGCGCCACCGGTCAGGCCGGATTCACGCGCCATCTCACACCCGGCGAGATCGTCGAGCAGGTGGTTCGCGCCGCCCAACGCGCGAAGGCGATGGGTCGACGGGTCAGCAACGTCGTCTACATGGGTATGGGCGAGCCGCTGGCGAACGAGGAGCCGGTGTGGCAGTCGTTGTTGCGCATTCATGACGACATCGGTATCTCGGCTCGGCATCTGACCGTGTCCACGGTGGGCATCGTGCCCGGCATCAAGCGGCTCGCGGCGCGCCCGCTTCCCGTCAGCCTCGCCGTCAGCCTGCACGCCGCCAACGACGAGCTGCGTGACTCGCTCGTGCCGGTCAATCGCCGCTATCCCCTCGACGTTCTGATGGAAGCCTGTGGCGAGTACCTGGAAGCCAAAGGGCGTCGTCTCAGTTTCGAATGGGCGCTCATCGCCGACGTGAACGATCGCCCTTCCGATGCCATCGAGTTGGCCGGTTTGTGCCGACGATTCCGCGTGCCGGCTCACGTCAACCTGATCCCCCTCAACCCAACTCCGGGTTATTCGGTGCGTGGTTCGGCGAAATCCCGCGTGTACGCGTTCGCGGACCAGTTGATCGAATTGGGGGTCAACGCCACCGTCCGTCGCAACCGTGGAACCGACATCGCCGCGGCCTGCGGGCAGTTGGCGGCCGGCCAGCCGGTGAAACTGGGTCCGAAGTCGCTCGGTGGCGCTTACGAGGACTGATCGTCGGGCCGCATGTAGGTGGGGTTGGCCACTGCCAACTTGTCCACCACCGCGGAACGCACCGCCGACACGACGGCCTCGATTCGGTCATCGAACACCCCGGCACGAATGCCGGCCGCGAGCTCAGCGTCTGATGCCAACCCGAGTTCGGCCAAGCGCGCGGCATGATCGATCGTCTGCCGCGCACCAACCGTCAACTCGCGTTCGACCATGGCCAGCACATTGATGGCGACGCGCGAGTGGAACTGCACCCGACCGGTGGTCGAGGTCAACACATCGCTCTGTAGCCACTCCCGCACCGATTCCACCAATTGGGCGGCCGTCGGGACGTCGTGGGGCGACTGCTCGTTGGTCACGACACCCCCAGCGACGACCAGCGTCCTTCGAGGGCCAGCATGATGTCGTACTCGTTCTCGCACACGCGGCGTCCAATGGCCGCCAATTCGTGACTGCGAGAAAATCCCAGCAGATGCGCGCTGGCCTGCAACATGCACATGATCCCCCACTTCAAGGTTCCGAGCACCTCCCACCATCGCAGTGCATCGGGGTCGGCGGGCGACCCGGTGGCGGCTCGGTAACCGGACAGGAGCGCGTCGTACGTGCCCAACCCGGCGACCGGTAGTTCGGACCCGAATCGCCAGGCGCGCACACAGAGCCACCCGAGATCTTCCATCGGGTCGCCGATGTGGGCCAATTCCCAATCGAGAACCGCGCGCAGACCCTCAGGGCCCACCATCACGTTGCCCAACCGGAAGTCCCCGTGCACCACGGCCCGTCGCGCGCTGGAGGGACGGTTGCGGTCGAGCCACCGAAAGGCCAATTCGAAAGCGGGATGGGATTGATCCAACTGGGCGTCGAGATCGTCGAGGCTCTGGCGGTACTGGGCCACCTGATCGTTGGTGGGCAGACCCGCAACGTCGTCGATCGGAATCGAATGCACCGCTGCCAATGCCGTGGCGAATTGGCCGACGAGCGAACGACGAGCCGTCGAATAGACGTCGTCGCGCAGAATCTTGCGAGCGATCGTTTCTCCGTCGACCCAGGACTGGATCATGTATCGGGCACCCTCGTCGAAGCGCCCGCTGGCGATCAATCGTGGCACCGGTACTCCTGCAGTGTCGGCGGCCCGCAGAACGGAAGCCTCGACCTCCATGTCTCGGGTGTCGCCCGACCGCTGACGCTGAATGATCAGCGCCTCACCGTCGGCCTCGAATCGCCACGTCTCGCGCGACGCTCCACCACTCAGTCGGCTGAGACCCTCAACGTTGCGCCCACCGAGCGCTGTCGAGATCGCCGCGGCGAAGTCGTCGGTCGATTCGCGGGGCGAGGACATTTCCTTATCTTGCCTCGTTCCTCAACAGGCGGCACGAACCGACGGGTAAGGGTTCACCGGACTGCCACCGCCGGGATGCACCTCGAAGTGAAGGTGAGGGTTACCCGAGGCGTTGCCCGTGTCCCCGACGTACCCGATGGTGTCGCCCTGGTCCACCGAGCGCTCTCCGCCTTCGTAGGCGCTCAGGTGCGCGTAGAAGTAGGTGTTGCCATTGTTCGCTCGTAGCAGAATCGAATTGCCGGCGATGCCCCGACTACTGATGATCCGAAGCGTGCCCGAAGCGACCGCCACCAAAGGCGTGCCCATCGCCGACATCATGTCGACACCCTTGTGGCGACGTCCGCCGCTGCGTGGAGCACCCCACGTGTCCCCGAACCCGGTCGACCCGGCCACGGGGCAGATGATGTTCCCGTCGACGTACACACCGTTGTCGAGAAAGCCCGAGGTACCCGATCGACGACTGCCCGTGTTCCCCGCGCCAGTGTTCACGATGCGACCCACCGCGCCACCCGCCTGGGCCAAGGCTTCGGCCTGGGCCTCGATGCGAGCGGCCTCGAGGATTTTTCGCACCTTCTCGTCCTTCAAACGCTGGGCTTCCACTTTCCTCAATCGCTCGACTTCGGCCAAGGCCTTGGCTTGGGCGTCCCCGAAATCCTCGATGGCTTGCCTTTGCCGTTCCCTGGCTCGCTCCAACGAGCGTTTCTTGTCGGCGAGTTCTCTGCTGAGTGCGTCGTACTCGTCGATTGTGGACTGCGAGGTGTCGCTCAAGATCTCGATGAGAACATCGGCTTGCGCCTGCGCCGACGGGCCGTCGAGACCACTCAGCAGAGGGATTCCGCCCCTTCTCCCGCTGACGAAGCGTTGCACCGCCACCTCTTCGACCCCGGTCTGAAGGGATCCGGCACGAGCCTGAAGATCGGCCAATTCGATCTCCGTATTGGCCACTTCGATGGTCAGGGCATCGAGGGCCGATTCAGCGGCGAAGGCGGCGTCGGCCGCCGCGTTGGCACGCTCACGGGCCGCCTGAATCTCGGCGGCGGCCTTTTGAGCCGCGGCATCGGAGGAGTCCGCCGGAGCGGCCAAACCAGCTGCGGGCAATCCCACCACCAGCCCCGACGCGAGAATCGCGGCGGTCACCGCAACACCGAGTGTCCGAAAACCCGAACGGGCGGTGTTGGGTCGGACAACCATGACATCGTCAGGGTACCGGACATTTCATTTCTGTTACGGTCACGTCCCGGGACGAACAGGGCCACTATTTCGTACTGCTGACCTGCGACGACCCCAGAGCACCGCTCTCGGTGGACCTACCCTTGAACAGTGGTTGCCAGTCTGACGCTGTCGGGAATCACCCTCTCTCGCAACGGGACGACAATTCTGGACAGAGTCGACTTGACGGTCCACAGGGACGAACGGTGGTTGGTTTTGGGAGCCAACGGTTCGGGCAAGACCTCTCTGGTGCGTATCGCGGCCCTGTACGAGCACCCCAGTCAGGGCACCGTCTCGGTTCTGGGTGAAACCCTGGGTGGCACCGATGTGCGCTCTTTGCGCCGTCGGGTCGGATATGTCTCGGCGTCTTTCGCCAACGAGATTCGTGGAACCCTGTCGGCCCACGACGTGGTGATGACGGCTCGCAACGCCGCCCTGGAACCATGGTGGCATCAGTACGACGACACCGATCGCGCACGCGCCCGGCAATGTCTCGACACCATGGGCGTGGGACACCTGTCCGAGCGAGCCTTTTCGTCCTTGTCCTCCGGTGAGCAACAGCGTGTGCTTCTGGCACGATCCATCGTGAACGACCCCGAGGTCGTTCTGCTGGACGAACCAGGCGCTCGTTTGGACCTGGGCGGACGCGAGCAACTGGCGAGCGCTCTGGGCGAAATGACCACCAAGCGTGATGGTGCACCGCTGGTGTTGGTCACCCATCATGTGGACGAGATTCCCCGCGGTATGACGCACGTGATGTTCCTCGTTCGGGGTCGTGCGATGAGCAGTGGGACCATCGACGACGAGTTCACCGCCGACAACCTCTCGGAGTGCTTCGGCGTGAAACTGCGACTCGAGCGACGCGAGAACGGGCGATTTTCCGCCTGGTCAGCGAGTTGAGATCAACACCAACAAACGCTCCTTGCTGCGCTCGACCTCGTCACGCAGAACACGTTCGATGACCGACGACCACAAGCGACCCTCGTACTGAAGCCGTACCGTCAAGTGGGTGCTGGTCGTACCGACGAGGCGAGCGTCGAGGATCCAGGTTCCGTGGGAGCCAGTCTCCTTCTCTCGGCGTTCGAAGCGAACGTGAGTCGGTGATTCCTCGACGGTGCGCACCATACGCAATCGCTTGGATCGGGCGAACGGACCGACCTTGGCCCGTAGTTCCACCGACCACGCCGGTTCGGGTGAAGCGCCCTCCAAGGTTGCCGCGTGCACCAATCCCATCCAGCGCGGGTAGACGCTCAAATCGTTGACGAGATTCATCACCTCTGCGGGCTGACAAGGCAGCTCCATATCGATGACGACATCCATGGCAATCGCCCTCAGGCGTGCTCAGACTCGATGTCGGTCGGCCGCAACAACTCCGCCGTGGGGTCGAAACGACCCGAGAGCCTCGGCCGCAAAGCGTCACGCAACATGGAGCCGGAGACGTCACGAGGAAAATCCTCATCAGGATCGAACGTCTTGGTCGAGCGCGACGTTGGGGCCGTTCCATCCTGACCGATGAGACGTTCGGTCGAATCGTCCCGACGTGCCTCGACGCCAGTTGGTTCGGGCGCGTGCGACATGACCGCCTCGGTTTCGACCGGCGACGTCGGCGGCGAAACAGCAGGAGCACTCTCATCCGGATCGGCGAACAATCGGGGTCGTGGCAAGTTGTTGGCCTTCGAACGGCGAGTGGTCGGCGGATCTGCCTTGACTTTCTTGGGAGCCTTGCGTTCGACGTCGGGGACGACCGACAACCCGGCACGATCACGCGGTTTGAAAAGACGCGGAATCGATTCACGACGATCGTCCAAAGTCCATCCACGAGGCGGACCAAGCAGGGCACCATGACGAGCGCACACCACCCCGCGCACATCAGCAGGGGCGTCACTCGGGTCGCGTTCGGGAGACCAAGCGTCGAGCCACATCAGACCGAGTGCATTCGCACCAGAAGCGGTCGTCCCGTACCCGTAAATGACCGCACTCGGTGCGCCACATCCGGGTCGTTCACAGGTGCGCCGCATTGCCGTCAAGTTACTCCGCAACGAGGTCCTCGGGGAGCGTCTTGGGGGTTGCGAAGACTGGCCAGGGATTCCGCGTCTGCGCCTGTACTGACGCTGGTGGCGGTGCTGACCTTCATCGCCAGTCCCTGACCCACCGACCGATCAGGGGACGGGTGTGAAGCCCCTCTCACGATGTCATCGATCCACCAGAGCGGTGCCTTGCTCGACAGGTTGTCGCGGAGCGAGTACTCGTGCCACTAAAGGA